>NNBU01000102.1_pt1 | contig 54332 bp, 46 predicted proteins | sample 1173781 | NCBI WGS metagenome assembly NNBU01 (sample SAMN07173937, study PRJNA388173) | plant metagenome | biome: Plant school; feature: Soil; material: Symbiotic tissue of Blasia pusilla L.; isolation source: symbiotic tissue sample KVJ2 | host: Blasia pusilla | place: Norway: Troms, Kvaloya...
GCACTGTGCCGTCACTACCGCCACTGACAATCGTCTGCCCATCGGCGCTGATGGCGACAGAATAGACAAAACCTTCATGACCACGCAAAGGTTCAGCTAAGGTCTGACCTTGCAGGTTCCACAACCGCACTGTGCGGTCATCACCGCCACTGACAATCGTCTGCCCATCGGCGCTGATGGCGACAGACCTGACATAATCTTCATGACCACGCAAAGGTTCAGCTAAGGTCTGACCTTGCAGGTTCCACAACCGCACTGTGCCGTCATCACCGCCACTGACAATCGTCTGCCCATCGGCGCTGATGGCGACAGACCTGACATAATCTTCATAACCACGCAAAGGTTCAGCTAAGGTCTGACCTTGCAGGTTCCACAACCGCACTGTGCCGTCATTACCGCCACTGACAATCGTCTGCCCATCGGCGCTGATGGCGACAGACCTGACATAATCTTCATGACCACGCAAAGGTTCAGCGAAGGTCTGACCTTGCAGGTTCCACAACCGCACTGTGCGGTCATCACCGCCACTGACAATCGTCTGCCCATCGGCGCTGATGGCGACAGAATAGACAACACCTTCATGACCACGCAAAGGTTCAGCTAAGGTCTGACCTTGCAGGTTCCACAACCGCACTGTGCCGTCACTACCGCCACTGACAATCGTCTGCCCATCGGCGCTGATGGCGACAGAATTGACATAATTTTCATGACCACGGAAGGGAATGGAGACTCTTACTTTATTCATCACCCGATTCAAACTGTTCTGAACTGGGGCAAGAATCTGCTGGGTTAGTTTTTCATGATTCTCACCCATAGCTTGAATTGCTAGGATGAGACTTTCTAGGGGTTGGAAGGGTAATAAATTCTCTACCCTCACCGCCTTTTCTCGCAGTTGAGATTCAGTGAGCGCCTTTTCTAGTTCGGCAATACGGTCTTTTTCATAAGCATCACTGCGCTGGTAAAAATCCTTATCTTCTTGAGGTGATTGTAAATAGACTTGCAATTGTTGCCAGCTATCCCTCACTTCCGCCAGCAATCCCCCTTGCATCAAATATTTGTCATCCTGCTTTTTATTCAACCATTCCCGCCGGGTATCTTCTAAGTGATCGCTCAACCGCCGCAAGTCTCGGTCTTGTTGTCGCCACTGGGCAAACTGCTGCCAACCTTCAATTAAAGCTTCATGGGCTAAATCAATCCAGGCTTCTCCCTGTTCATCTTTCCCTGTAACCAACAAGCGTCCCTTAACTAATCCCGCTTCACCATCTAGCAACTTACTGAGTTGTTGCCGTTGTTTGGGGTCATCACCTGCAATATTTAATAGTGTGGCTTTTGGTTGGCGCTGGCGAGTGTCTTTTTCTCCCTCTCCAGTTCTCACTAACCGCAGAAAAATTCGCTGAATCCATTCTTTTTCCTGCTGACTGCGTTTGCCTTCTTCCGTTGGGGATTCCTTCTGGTAATCTTGGTGGTGATAAACCTTTTCTGCATGGAGATTCAACGACCCAGTTAATCCCTCTAAGTTTTTATATTCTTCTAGGGTGAGTTGATGTTCATTGCGATCGCGTTTGTCCCAGAGTTTAGTTAAAGCAAACTCCAACAAAGGCAAAAACCCTGGTTCTTGTTTAACATCTTCTAAAATCTTCAGTACTAGCCCTTCTTCAACACTATGACCTTGAAGTTTGGCTGGTTCGGTGATCGTGTCCTTTAAATCAACTCCGGTTAAAGGCGGCATAAAAACTGCCTGGGTTTGAATTAACTGAGTCAGGGAAGGATGTTGCAAACAGGGTTCGAGAAAATCCGCTCGCATGGTAATCACAACTGCTAACCGCGAATCGCTAATCTCTACTACCTGAGTCAGTAAGTCAATAAATCTCTGCTTTTCTTGCAGACTGGCACCACCAGTAAATACTTCCTCAAACTGATCCACCACCAGCAAGAATTTTGTCGAACCAGGGAGATTTTCGAGAATTGCAGGTAAACTATTCGGCTCAGTGTAAATTAAATTCTCAAGCTGCTCCTCTTTGTCAGGCCCCTCAAAAAATTGTTCAAAAGCTCCGCTCAATTTTCTTAAAGGCTTAAATCCTGGCATGATTGGTTTTAAAACCTGCCACTGACTATCATCTAATTGTGGAATCAAACCCGCCCGCACCACAGAAGATTTACCACTCCCCGACGCGCCAATGATGGGGACAAAGGGCTTTTCGCTTAACTTTGCCAGAATATCCCTCACAACCTGCTTGCGTCCAAAGAAAAACTCTTTTTGTTCGGCTTCAAACGCCTTTAATCCTTGGTATGGGCATTCTTCCTTTACCTCAAACGTCTGATCTGCAATTTTCTGCTTGTGGGTAACTAAAGTAATCGAACTTCCCCAACCCATTTGAATCGGTTGTTGACCACTACCTTTAAGTTCGGCGCTAATACTACCGAAGAGATCAGCACTTGTCACCTGTCCATGCTGATTAGCCTTCTCTGGCGACAACCCAGCCAGCAAAGCAGTTGAAAAAATACTGTGTTGTGCGCTTTTGTTGGCATAGGCTTTTTGAAAAGGTCTGCAAGCTGTAATAAAGTAGTAATCGCTTTCTAAATTAAAGGCGGTAAGAGTTGTTTTGAGCAGATTGTTTTCCAACAAATAACCACTGTGACAGCAATCTAACAGCACTACTAAACTACTCAAGTTGGATTTTGCAATTAAATTGTTGAGACTCTGAAGACTAATCCCGCCTGTTTGTTCAATAATTTGCTTGCCTTGAGTAACAATTGTAAAGTCAGAGGTTGCTAGATATGCTTGTTGTGTTCCTAAGCTGTCAGATACGGTGATACCATGCCCTGTAAAGTAAATTAGCGCTTCGTTTTTAACTGCTTGTTGTTGCAAAAGTGTTTTTAAAGCTTCAGCCAACTTATTTGTACTAACTTGCCCTTTAAGAACAGTGATATCCTCAAAATCACCATGCGCTTTTAGAACCTGCGCCACGGCTTCTGCATCTGTAGCTGGTTTTGTGAGTTTGTTAATCGGACTTTTGTAATCTGTAATGCCAACTACAAGCGCGTAACGAGTCATCTATATATTATTTAGGTTATCTATTACAGAATAAGATAACGTAAATACACTTAAAAGGTCAGGGTTTGATGTCAAACATAGAACGTTTAGTTTTTGAAGAAGATGGGGAAAAATATACAATTCTGTTTGAGTCAAAGGAAACGCCAAATATACCAGAATTAGCCACACCGGAGGTTGATGAAGATAAAGAATCCTACGGCTGGCGAGAAGATGCATTTGTCAAGATAGATGAAGTTCACAATCAAATTCGAGCTTATACCAAATATGCCATTGGTGCTTTTAAAAATTTAGGTACTGCCGAAGTTGAAGAGATTACTCTGAAGTTTGGCTTGAAGATAGGCGGGAAAACTGGTATCCCCTTCGTGACTGAAGGTTCGGCGGAGAGTAATTTTGAAATTGAGGTGAAGTGTAAATTTCCTGAAAATAAGCAAAATTCCAGCACTTAAGGTTTTGCTTCGCCAGGGATAAGCTTTATACCTTAAGCTATGCGAAACATTATGGAAGCTATATCTACGACGGGCTTTGCCTACGCCTTTTGTAATTGGATAAAATACAGTTCTTCGTAGGGGCACGGCAATGCCGTGCCCGCAACCCATCTGTCATCTCAACGAGAAACAATATTCTTTTGTACAGTGTGTATTACATTTGAATGATGCTAATTCTTAAAGGGAAAATTACAAATAAATTCTTGGCTAGGGTGAACAGTTATATCAGGGCACAACATTGTTGTGCCCTTACGCAAGATATTCGGGGTAGCTTTAGTTTGCAGGTTTGTGAAGATGGGATGATAACGAAAGCATAGGCGTAGCCCGCCCTTAGACATCGCTCTCCACTCACTATTATTTACCTTTGGATCTCGGATGTTGCAGTTCAAAGAGTAAACCATCGCCTTCCAATCACCATCATTCACTCTTGGATCTCGGATGTTGCTGTTCAAAGCACGAAGTTCCGAGTTCTCATCTTCAAATTCCATGTTCTGAGGTTGAAGTTTCGAGTTCAGAACTCGGAACGCCGAGCAATTTACTTCAACATCCGAGTTCTGAACCTCAACATTGCATCTTAGAAGTGCAATTACCGAGCTATTTTCTACAACGCTGCTGCTTGAGGCTTGACTTTCCGAGATTTACGGGCGAATCGTTGCCCCATTTCCTCAACTACCGTCTCTAAACCAGCGCCTTGTCCACTAGCTTTGGCATAAGTATACACCTGCAACGCGGCTGCATAGGCTTCACTACCCACCGCCAAAAATGTATCATCCACCAATTCTTGGAATTGTGTCACTGATAGCAATACTGGATACAACGCCTCAAACAATTGTACATCCTTCCGCATTTCATCCAGGTCAAACGATCGCGGTAAAAACTCTGGGTTCTGTGTCGCCACTTCCAATGCTTTGCTGACAAAGGCGCGGCTTTTATCTCCCATCTTGGGTAAAGCTTTCCGTTCCTCGTTAGTTAAATCAATCAAAAATGGTAGTTTTTCTTTAATTGTAGCGATCGCTTGCAACACAGCATCTCTCTCAGATTGCGCTAGGGTTGCACTAATTGGGGCTGTGGACATAAAAATTAGTCTCCAGTATGTTTATTAACTTTAGAGTGCCCACATATACAAGTTTAATTTCAATCACACCAATAAAGATTACTAAGTTCAGAGAGTGAGCTATCGCCACCCTTTTAACAATCAAAATCCTTCTTCTTCGTCAACTTCCTCGCCTATCAGTGGAGCTTGCGAACTATGACGTACATGAAGCACAAAAACAGTATCTTCTCGAATAACGAACAAAATTCGGTACTTATTTCTTGACTTACCGTAAATAAGTTGACAGATTTCTTCAGAAAGTCCATCATTTTCTGGAGCTAGAGCGCAACGTAGAGGCTTTTCTTGCAGAGTAGCAATAGTATCCATCAACTCCCTAAACCATTTATCTGCATAAACTGGGTTACGTTGTCTCAACCAAGAGTAAGCAGTATCAATTTCAGCTTTTGCAGTCTGAGTCACCCTAACTTGAAATGCCATACTTTTGCTGCATTTCTTGCTCAAATTCGCTAAGTGTAGTGGTTCTACCAGCCTCTACATCTTCAAGTCCCTGCTTAATTCCGGCGATTGCTTCCAATCTTTCCAATGCATCCAGCAGTTTTTGGTAAGACTCTGCATCCTGAACCACAAGTTCGGCTTTACCATTAACTGTCAGCACTACAGGCTTGCCTGTCTGCTTCATCTGCTGTAAAAATTCCAAGGTATTGCGCTTAAAGCTAGAGAGTGAATGAATGTCTCGACTAATATTTAGCATAGAGTTGATTATGCATTAAACTTGCACTAAATTTAATGCTATATCGAAAGCTGCCGTCCAGTAGAAATTTGTATTGCAGGATAACAACATTAGACATCTTGCAAAAGTAACTTTTGCAAGATGTCGGGGAAAGGTCAAAGGTTAAAGGGTAAGGGGAAATTCCATCCCTTTCCCCTTTACCCCTTCCCCTTTCCCCTACTTCTGCAAGAAGTCTATTGTTTGTTGTTACGCCCTTACCGCGTTTTACTTGAGAAAAATCGCACATCGCGCTAGTCTTCATTGACGTAACTGCACGCTGTAACATTAGGCGATGACAAATCAACTCTCTGTGAAAATTCCCTCTTGCACTTGGAGCCGTCCCATCGGCTTAGGCTGGGACAAACCTTATACCGTTCGCTACGCAAGTAATATCGATGACGGCCCTTGGCATGGTATGCCTTTAGGTGGCTTTGGTGCAGGTTGCATCGGTCGTTCTTCACGGGGAGATTTTAACCTGTGGCACATCGATGGCGGTGAACATACTTTCAAAAACGTTCCTGCTTGTCAATTCAGTGTGTTTGAGTCCAAGGGCACATCTTCCCAAGCTTACGCTTTATCTACCCAAGCGCCCCATGATGCCACTCTCAAGGCTTGGCAATGGTATCCGACAACTCCCGACACAGAGGGGACGGGCAATTATCACGCGCTATATCCACGTAGCTGGTTTGTGTATGAAAATGTCTTTAAAACACAGTTGACTTGTGAGCAGTTTTCACCAATTTGGGCAGGCAATTACCAAGAAACTAGCTACCCTGTGGCAATATTCCTCTGGAATGCCCACAACCCGACAGATGCACCCATTACTCTCAGCATTATGCTCACTTGGCAAAATATGGTGGGCTGGTTTACAAACGCTCTCAAATCTCCCGAAGTGCGGGTACGCGATGATGGGAGTCCGGTTTACGAATATCAACCGCGCTGGGATGAAAGTCAAGGAAACTATAACCAAATAGTTGAAAATACACAACAGTTTGGCTGTGTTTTAGGTCGGGTTGGTAGTGATGAACCTTTGCAAGAAGGTGATGGAACCTGGTGTATCGCCACGCTGAAGCATCCCCAGGTGGAAGTATTCCACCACAGTCGATGGAATCCTGAAGGAACGGGCGAGGAAATATGGGAAAGCTTTGCTAAAAATGGTTCTTTGCCCAATTATCTAGATCCGACTCCAGCAACAGAGAATACACAAATCGGGAGTGCGATCGCAATTCGTTTCACTCTTCAACCAGGCGAAACTCTCGAAATCCCCTTTGTCCTCGCTTGGGATTTGCCCATTACAGAATTTGCCGCCGGAGTCAACTATTATCGCAGATATACAGACTTTTTTGATAGAAGTGGAAATAATGCTTGGGCGATCGCATCCACTGCCCTACAAGAATACCAAAGCTGGCGATCGCAAATTCAAAGTTGGCAAAAACCCATTCTCGACCGGGAGGATTTACCCAACTGGTTTAAAATGGCTCTATTTAATGAGCTTTATGACCTCACCAGTGGTGGTACTCTCTGGAATGCGGCATCAGAAATTGACCCTATCGGTCAGTTTGCAGTGCTGGAGTGCCTAGATTACCGTTGGTATGAAAGTCTAGATGTGCGTTTGTATGGCTCTTTTGCCCTGCTGATGCTGTTTCCAGAACTAGAAAAGTCGGTAATGCGGGCATTTGCACGGGCGATTCCTCAAGGTGATGATACTCCTCGAATCATCGGCTATTACATGACAATCAAAGCTGAAAGCCCGATTGCAGTTCGCAAAGTCGTTGGTGCAACACCCCACGATTTAGGCGCACCAAATGAACACGTCTGGGAGAAAACCAACTACACCAGCTATCAAGATTGCAACTTGTGGAAAGATTTGGGTAGTGATTTTGTCTTGCAAGTATACCGTGATTTTCTGCTCACAGGTGCTGACGATGTAGAATTTTTGGCAGATTGCTGGCCTGCGATCGTTCAAACCCTCGACTACCTGAAAACTTTTGACATTGATGGCGATGGGATTCCCGAAAATTCTGGTGCGCCTGATCAAACCTTTGATGATTGGCGGTTACAGGGTGTTAGCGCCTATTGTGGTGGGTTATGGTTAGCAGCGTTGGAGGCTGCGATCGCAATTAGCGATATTTTATTAACTCACAACCTTGGCGACCTTGGCGTCTTGGCGGTTCAAAAATCCACCTATGAAACTTGGTTACAACAATCTCTTCCTATCTACCAAGAAAAACTCTGGAACGGGCAATATTACAAACTTGATAGTAAAAGTGGTTCCGATGTGGTGATGGCAGATCAATTGTGCGGACAATTCTACGCTCGACTCTTAGACTTACCTGATATTGTACCGAGCGATCGCGCCCTTTCTGCCCTAAAAACTGTTTATGATGCCTGCTTTTTGAAATTCTGCAATGGTGAATTTGGTGCTGCGAATGGTGTTCGTCCTGATGGTTCACCAGAAAATCCCCAAGCTACTCATCCCCTGGAAGTTTGGACGGGGATAAACTTTGGGCTGGCGGCTTTTCTCGTGCAGATGGAAATGAAGGATGAAGCGTTGAGATTGACGCAAGCTGTAGTGCAGCAAATTTATGACAATGGTCTGCAATTTCGCACCCCCGAAGCTATCACCGCAGCTGGTACTTTCCGCGCTAGCACTTACCTGCGAGCAATGGCTATTTGGGGAATTTACTTAGTTTTTAAGTAAAAGGGACTGGGATTAGGGATTGGGTGCAAAACCGAATGGCACTAAGAAAAGGTAAAACATGCAGCCTAGAGTGGGTGTGGGGAGTGTGGGGAGTGTGGGAGGTGTGGGAAGAGGGAAAAGCATAAATTCTCTTTCTCCCCACACTCAAAAGCCTTATAAACAATGGATTTGCCGTTATCTTAGTGCCATTCGGTGCAAAACCCATAAAATTATGGTGGTTGCTCATTACCCACCACCCAATACTTGTCGGTTAAGGGGAAAAGGGGAAGGGGAAAGGGGAAAGAAAAAACCTTTAACCCTTACCCTTTAACCTTTTCCCCAAACCCAATTCCGAGTTAAAAATCCTTAACCGAGCAGTATTGACCCACCACCAAATTTTAAAAAACTTTTTCCCAGTCCCCAGTCCCAAAGCGGCTTTCCTCCCTCACCATACACAAAAAGTTGGTGCAGGGTTAACACAGTTTAGATAAAACCAAAACACTTGTAGAGACGGCGATTTATCGCGTCTCGAAAACCCCAAATTTTTGCCAGTAACCCATAACCCAAGCGTATTGGGTGCAGGAATTTATTTTCAAGTCAGATAGAGCGCGTTACCCATTATCATCCAGAATTGTTCCTTCTATATTGGCTCCAGACAAATTTGCTCCGCTCAAATTTGTCTGGTTCAAATCCGCCTGAGTAAGATTTGCCTGAGATAAGTCGGCCACAGTTAAATCTGCACCACTCAAATCCGCTCCATCTAGATTCGCCGCTATCAAGCTTGCTTCCTGCAAATCCGCCTCACTCAAGTTAGTTTCAATCAGTTTCGCAACCGTCAAATCAGCCTGACTCAAATTAGCTCCATCCATTGCCGCGCCATCCAAAATAGCTCCATCCAAAATAGCCCCACTTAAGTTGCTACTTCTGAGATTAGCATTGCTCAAATCTGCTCCATTTAAATCTGTCTCAATCAAACTGGCGTGGGCTAAATTAGCGTGACTCAGATTAGCTCCATCTAAAATTGCTCTATCTAAAATTACGCCACTAAGATTTGCTTCCCTTAAGTTTGCCTCACTCAAGTTAACACCAGTAAAGTCTCTGACACCTGCGGCATAATTTTTCAGGAGTTGATCTGCATTCATATTTGTCGCTATGCTAAGGAACGTTTAATTGAGACTATCCAGATAGACAGTAAATCCTCAGCACGCGCCACGGAGGATTGGTGTGGTGAATTAAACTAGGGTTAATATCAAATCACCTTTATTTACATTAGCTATCCTGAAGCACTGGCGCTACTACCTAGAGTTATGAGTTATTTTCATACTTAAGACAGATGTAGCAATTGGCGCAGCGCAAAGAGAAAAAAGAGATTTTGTGAGTCACTTTTAAAAGGCTACCCTTTAATACTTTGGGGTAGATGATTATTCTAGTTGCTCCCGGCAACTATTAGGTTGCCAAAATCTGTTTAGGTTTAGTTGGTAAATATTGAAGGCTGTGTCCAATTTCACACCTTTGTTATGTTAGATATTATTGAAATAGCAATTATGAATTATAAATTACGAATTGAGGTAAAACTATCTGTATCGATAAGGGATAAAAATGATAGGGGCTGACTCATATTAGTAGCAAAGCCCAAAATTCCTGGATCTCGATGTTCGTAAAGTAACTGTCCTTTGGTATCAAACAGAAAAGTTCCGCCACGCTGAGTTAAGTAGGCAGAATTAGGTACATAAGTATGCCAATTGCTCAAAACTTCCACCATATTCCGTAGCCGTAGAGTAGCTAATTCAAAGGGACGTTGAAACCCAATTCCACCAGCTAATTGGAAAAACGAGCCTTGAAAAGCAGGTAGAGGAGTACCTTGAATAATTTCATCATCTTCAATGAGTTGAGGGGCTTGACGATCTCCCCTGTATCCCCGAAAAACTTCTCTTAGCGTTCCAGGACTTCCAAATCCTGCACACATTAACAGTAGATTTAGCCAAGCTTTCTGAGCAGGGGAAAGTCCAGGTAGAGAAAGCTTCAGACCTGAATAAAGTTGGAGTTGGTGATGTAGTTCTCCATTAGGTTCAACAAATAAATTTTCAGGTGGAAATCCTGTATATTCACAGAATCTTGTTCCAGAGGCACGTGAGCCAATTCCCACTGCACGAATAGCGAGTTTTTCAGGAGGCAATTTTTTAGCTTCGCGCTGTAACCACCACGCATATTCAAGACTATCAAAATCCCCAAGTTGTGGCCAAACTAAAATAAGGATATGTGAGGCAGTCTCGCAATTTTCTAGTAGGGGTCGGGTTATGCCATCACTAACACGCTGAAGTTCGGTCTGATTAAGGATAGTGTAGGGATTCATTTACAAGGTATTAACTGCTATTTAGCTATTCAATTTTAGTCCAATTTATTATAATTGATGTTGATTGTTATGTTTTAGAGTTTGTAACCACTCACCGTAGGCGATCGCACTACAGCATGACGCTTTACGTCATCCTTGCATCTTGTACTTCGAGAAAAATTTTATACGTAATATTACGGTCTATTTTATTTATTATATTACCTAGCTGGACTTAAAATCTCCCCTTCATTTCCTATTACATTTTTGTATTCTTTATTTGCCTTTTACGGCTTTGTACGGTAAGTCCAAGATATGAGTATACTCAATTGTGGTGTTCGTCTGGCAGAGGTTATGGCAAAACCAATTCGTATTCTTTTGCAGACTACGATTCCTACGACTGAAGATGATTGGAGCATTTTTCGTTTCTCGATGTTACAAGATTACTTAGCATCGATTAAAGACGAGGCAGGAAATTCCTTATTTGAAGTTACGGGACGCGATTATGAATCAGATGCAGTCGGTGGCGATCCAGTTTTAAGTAGTCTCGACAAATCAAATTTTGATGAACTTTGGCTATTTGGCTTAGAGGTAGATAACGGTTTAACCGAAAAAGACATTGCCGGAATTAATGCTTTTCGGCAACGCGGCGGCGGTATTTTGACAACACGGGATCATCAGGATATGGGCTGTTCGATGTGTGGTTTAGTTGATATTGGTGATGTCCACTATTTCAACACCAAAAATCCCGATCCTGATGAATCTCGCTGGAGCCGAGATGACTCATACACAACTTATATCTCTTGGCCCAACTATCATTCGGGAGCTAACGGCGATTACCAAAAAATTACCATTATTGAACCCATTCACGAACTTTTAAAAAATCCCAATTCCCTTTCAGGAAGTATTGAATTTTTCCCCACACATCCCCACGAAGGTGGTATTGGTGTACCTCCGGGCAATACAAACGCGCGGGTAATTGCTTTGGGTAAAAGTTTAATTACAGGTCGAAACTTCAATCTGGTTGTAGCGATAGAGCATCATCAAGATCAACAAGGGAATATACTAGGACGAGCAGTAGCTAACTCCAGCTTTCATCATTTAGTAGATTACAACTGGGATATTAAGAAAGGTTGTCCGACTTTTGTAGATGAAGCACCGGGAGATGGCATGAAAAAAGAGCCACGCGCTTTAGAAGATATCAAAACCTATGTACGTAATGTCGCTTTCTGGCTAGCAAATTGATTAAGTAGTCATTGGTCATTGGTCATTGGTCATTGGTCATTGGTCATTGGTCAAACAGGATTTTAGTGCATTTTCCGCCCCTTGTGGGCGGAAAAGCTTTGTCTTTCATCGGACTAATTTAAACCACGTTAAAGAGTGGACGTGGTATCTCAATTTTTTGACTAATTGCCCTAATTCTGCCGCGATAACCAGTATTTTGGGTATCGTAGCGGATAGTTTACGTTTCCCCACCAACAACTACATCTCGAATTCGGAGACTAGGACCACCACAACCCACTGACAAGCCGTTTTGGCCTCCTTTACCGCAACCGCCAGATTCATCCCAGTAAAAATCATCACCAAGTGCCTCAATATCGGCTAAAGTTTGGAATACATTTCCTGAGAGCGTCACATCTCGCACAGGTTCAGCAATTTTGCCGTTTCTAATCATCCACGCTTCCCCAGCACTAAAGGTGAACATTTCCCCATTCGTCATTCCGCCTAACCAATTACGGGCATAAACTCCTTCTTTGATATCAGTAAATAAATCTTCGACTGGCGTTTTACCCCGTTCAATCCAGGTATTTGTCATCCTCACAATGGGAGTGAAGTGATAATTGAGACAGCGTGCATTCCCCGTAGGCGCTTCCTCCAATTTGCCAGCAGTTTCACGAGAATGTAAACGTCCAACTAAAACTCCATCTTTAATTAGTTGAGTCGTAGTTGCAGGCGTGCCTTCATCGTCGTAAAAATAGCTGCCGCGATGGCCCTCTGGAGCTGCACCATCAAAGATTTGCAGTTCTTCTGGGCCAAACCGCCGTCCAATGGTCATGACTTCTAGTAGATCGGGGTTTTCGTAAGCCATATCAGCCTCAGAAAGATGTCCGAAGGCTTCGTGGACAAATAAACCCGTGAGAATTGGGTCAATAACTACGGTATAAGTATTGCCTTTGACCGATGGCAGAGATAAAGCTGCGATCGCTCTTTGAGCTGCACTTTTGACCTGTTCATCCAAATTAGCTAAATCTTCGTAAGCTTTGCGAGAGCCAGTAGTTTCCCGTCCAGTTTGTACGGTTTCGCCATTTCTGGCAGTGGCGGCAAAGCGCATTTCCATATCCACCCAAGATTGCTCGATCAAAGTACCTTCTGAGGTAGCGATGATCACTTTTTGGGCGCTGTCACCGTAACGCACCGAGGTAGTGGTAATCCGGCCATCAACGCTTTTGAGCAATTGGGCATAGCGATCGCACAATTGTTTTTTCTTCGAGAGGGGAATATTTCGCGGGTCAGTGCCTTGCAGGGGAAGAATGCATACTGCTTGCACCGGGTCAATGGGTGCAAGTAAAGTTTCTTCATCACCAACCATGCGCGCCGCAGCGATCGCTTCTTCTATGCGATCTTTGATTGTCGCCAGTTGGTTAAAGCAGCTCAACCCCCATCCACCTTTATAACAAGCGCGAATATGTCCACCAATGGAGATGCCTTCACTGAGGGTTTCTACCTTGTCGCCACGCAACAAGATATCAGTCCCTTCTGCTTCTTCAAGGCGAATCATCAGATAATCTACACGCTTTGAATAGCGGGCGATGAGGTCTGAAAGTAAATTTTGGGCGTCAGCAAGTGTAGTCGGCATTTCCAGGTAGTAACAATGACGAACTGCATTTATTTTGCAATTATTTGGGGAATTTCTGCTACTGAATGTTGGAGTTCGCCTGGAGACTGGGGATTGGAGACTAGGAAAATTACCCAATTTCGTACATATCACATAATACTTCCTTTTTTACGGTGGGTAAGAACTGAATGATGTGCTAAGGTAATCAAGTGAGAATAAAATTCGGTTACAGCGTTTGTTTTTAGTATTGACAGGCTTTTCCCTTTTGGTCTTAACAAGCTTGTCTCCGAAATCTAAATCTCTACACACCTATGATTTTGGAGATAACGCATGTCAATTTATGTAGGTAATCTATCCTACGAGGTCACACAAGAAGACCTCAACTCAGTATTTGCTGAACATGGTACTGTAAAACGTGTCCAGTTGCCTACTGACCGTGAAACAGGACGTCCACGCGGCTTTGCATTTGTAGAGATGGGTACAGAAGCCGAAGAAACAGCTGCCATTGATGCTCTTGATGGTGCTGAGTGGATGGGACGCGACCTTAAAGTGAATAAGGCTAAACCGAAGGAAGATAGAGGCGGTTCCTTTGGTGGTGGAAACCGAGGAAACAGTGGTGGTGGCGGTGGATACAATAGAAATCGCTACTAAACTTTAAGATCAAAAATTAAGTTTTAACGTCTTAAGGGCAGAATTATTCTGCCCTTTTTGCGCTCCGGTCTACTGGATGGCGTGAAGAAGGCAGGAGGCACAATAGCGCAGCATTAGCGAGTCCACAAGCGTCGGCAGGAGGAAAACTGCCTTTCTTGTTAAAAGTGCCCAGTATCAATTCAGTAGGAGATAAAAATGACCCAAGTATTTGTGGGCGAAAATGAAGGAATTGAGTCAGCCTTACGTCGATTTAAAAGGGAAGTTTCCAAAGCTGGTATTTTTCCAGACATGAGAAAGCATCGTCACTTTGAAACGCCTTTAGAAAAACATAAGCGTAAAGAAGTTGCAAGACACAAGCAACGTAAGAGAAATTTCCGTCGTAATTGACAATTAGCAATACCTAAGGTGAGCTACATTAACGCACTCTCTCATTAGATTCTTAGCTGTCGAAGAGGCGATCGGTGTATCTAAAAAAGAATCTAATGAGTAAGCTTTAACCTTCGGAAATCTTTGCTGATGTTACGAATTATTTTAATTATAAATTATCAATTAATAATTATTTGCTAACATGGGCAGAGTAATAATAAACTTTGTCCCCTCACCAGGCGTTGACAAGCAGTTTACTTGTCCATTGTGTTTATTAACAATAATTTGGTAGCTGATCGCTAATCCTAGCCCGGTTCCCTTGCCCACGGGTTTGGTTGTGAAAGATTGTTCAAAAATTCGAGATTGCACCTCAGAATGCATACCAGGGCCGTTATCTTGGATACAAATTGTGACGGTTTGTTGCTGGGGATCAACCGATGTAGTAATAGTGATGATGTTGGGGCAAGTAGCAATCTCTTGATCAGATTGGTTTTCATAAACTTCATCAAATGCATCAATGGCATTGGCGATGATATTCATGAACACCTGGTTCAGTTGTCCGGGATAGCAGCTGATTGGAGGTAAATCACCGTATTGCGTTGCAACCTGGATTTTAGGTCGGTCTCCGTTGCCTTGAAGTCGGTGTTTCAACAGCATTAAGGTGCTATCGATTCCTTCGTGAATTTGAAACTCCACCTGAGATGAAATATCTGCACGAGCAAAAGTTCTCAGAGAAAGGCTGATATCTTTTAAACGGGTAATTCCCTGGTGCATTGATGCCAGTAGTTTTGGGAGATCCTCTGCTAGATATTCCAAGTCGATTTCTTCAACAAGTTCTTGAATTTCCTGGTCTGACTGCGGTACCTTTTGCTGTTGGAGGCTCACCAAGCGAAGCAGATCATTTATATATCCTTCGATATAGGATAAATTTCCGCCAACAAAACCAACCGGATTATTAATCTCATGACCAATACCTGCAACCAACTGCCCTAAAGTAGACATTTTCTCGCTTTGAATCAGTTGTAGTTGGGTTTGTTGTAACTCCTGTAGAGATTGAGTTAATTCTGCCGTGCGTTCTTGCACTCGTTCTTCTAATGTGCGGGTGAGATGGGAAATTTTGAGGTGTAACTTTAAACGGGCAATGACTTCTTCGTGTTGAAAGGGTTTGGTAATGTAGTCAACTGCACCTATTTCCAGTCCCGCCACCTTGTCTGTAGAATCGGATAGGGCAGTCATGAAAATCACCGGAATATTCTGAGTGATCGGATTGGTTTTCAGCCTGCGACAAGTTTCAAATCCATCAATACCTGCCATCATCACATCTAACAGAATCAGATCGGGACAGGCATAAGCTGTTTGTTCGATCGCTGATTCTCCATCTGTTGCCATGAGGGCTTTCCAGCCACACCTCTGAATCGCTTCAGATAGCACCTTAAGATTGTTTGGATTATCATCCACCAACAAAATATGTATGGGTTTTGAAACAGGAACAGCGATCATGGATATAACTCCGTTGTGACAAATGATTTGAGGAACTTACGGATTTTTCCGGTTTGGAAATTTGCAGTGAGTTTGCTTAACTCTGCCGCAAAGGGAGTTAGCTGTTTGTTTTGCTCAGTTAGCTCTCCTAACATTCCCTCAATCGCCGAGATATCCCCCATCATTGCCAGATGATAGAGTTGTTGCAAAACATCTTGGGATGGTAGAACCCATTCACTAACAGTTACCTGCTCACCTTGGGGAAGTGACTGCTGAGGCGAAGATTGGGCATATATCCACTCCACTTTCAATAGCGATCGCAGTCTATTAAGTAGTTCGTCAATCTGGAGGGGTTTGGGTAGAAATGCTGTTGCCCCTGCCTCAAGACTCCGCAGGCGATTTTCTTCAAAGACGCTGGCACTAGAGACGATAATGGGAATAGAACGGGTTTGCGGATTCCCTTGCAGGTGAACCATTAGCTCAAAACCATCCATATTGGGCATGGCTAAATCGAGCAAAATCACATCTGGATTCTGTTCAGTTGCCACCTGTAGCCCATGTTTGCCATCGGTTGCTTCTAGGGTTCGACAGCCAATTTCTTGCAGCAGATTGCTCAACATAGAACAGTGGTTGCGATCGTCATCGACAATGAGAATCTGAGGTGCATTACCCCGAATTCCAGTAATTTTCTGGGGAGTTGGAAGGATTGCTCCTCTATGCCAATCATGATCAAGCGGTACTTGTACTGTCAAATCTAGCCAAAATAGACTTCCTTCGCCCAGGTGACTCTGTACCTGAATTTGGCTCCCCATCAATGCCGCAATTCTTTGGCTAATTGCCAATCCCAAGCCAGTACCTTCAGATCGCTGCCCTGCTTCACCCGCTTGTTCAAAGGGCAAAAAGATTTTCTCAAGTTGTTCTGGTGACATCCCAATACCCGTATCTTCAATCTGAAAACGAATCTTGATCATTGGAGATTGGTTATTTTCTTTATACCCAGTCCCCAGTCCCCAGTTCTCAGTCCCCAGTACCTCTACTTTAAATGTCACGCCACCACTATCTGTAAATTTGATTGCATTGCCCAGCAAGTTAATCAACACTTGCCGCAGACGTTTTTCATCAACTTCAATGGCAAGTGGTAGGCGATCGCTAATTAAGATATTAAATGCAATTCCTTTCTGTTCAGCCCGGATACCGCAAATCTCAGTCACGCCATGCAAGAAACTGGGCAGATGCACACTAGTTACAAACAAGTCCAATTTCCTTGCTTCTATCTTCGAGAGATCGAGAATGTCATTGATCAGCATCAAGAGGTGCGATCCGCATTGATAGATAATGCTGACTCCTTCCAGATTTTTAGCTGTCATGTTTGGCGATCCTTCTAGTACCTGAGCAAAACCAAGGATGCCATTGAGAGGTGTACGTAGTTCATGGCTCATATTGGCGAGAAACTCGCTTTTGGCCTGATTGGCAGCATCGGCAGCAAGCTTTGCCTCAACCAATTCATGAGTTCGTTCTTCGACTTTTGTCTCTAGGGTTTTGGAATAATCTAATAGTTGACTGTTGGCAATTTCTAGTTGGCGATTTGTTTCTTCTAACTTCCTCTGTTTATAGGCATTGGTTGTTGCAATCACGCTACCGACAAAAGCAGCTAAGGCAGGTGTTACCGGAATTAAAACACCATGCAAAAACATCCCATAGCCACTTGCTATACAGGCTCCGGTGATACCTACTGTTGCCCAAAGAATTTTGCCGCCGGGAATCCGCCACCTAGTCCGCGCACTAGCTAACCACCAACTGCCCGTAGAACCGATAACAGACCAAAAAACAATCCAGAGTGATAGAGAAGTGCCAGAAATGCCGTGCAGATTGGCTTTTCCTGTTTTTGCCCCTCGGACTAGTTGATGAGCAATGTTGGCATGAATAACGACACCTGGAGTCGGTTTTTGAGCAGATACCCAAGAAGAGAAGGGTGTGCTGAAGAAATCATTGGTACTGGAGGCGACTGACCCAATAAATACCATGCGATCGCGCATCAAATCTGCTGGAATTTTCCCTGCTAAGACATCGCGCATAGCAACTGTCCGAAATGCTGCATCTGAACCATACCAGTTGAGCAGAATTTGATAGCCTCCTAAATCGGCATCGGTATAACCTGCTTCTTGATTTTGCAGTGGTAAGTAAATTTCTTTACCCAACCGGAACTTTTGCTTTTGGGGATCAATACTTTCTAAGCTAATTTTTTCAGCTTCGAGGTATTTCAGGGCTACAAGGGTTGCCAGTCCAGCTTTAATGGTATTTTTTTCTTTGGCATCTTCAGCTGTGAGCAGCGCACGACGCACAAAGCGATCGCCATCCAACACCAAATCGGCTAATCCTACCTGATCCTTTTTTTTCAATTCCGGTGGCGGATTAACGCGTTCGCCAGTAATTTTCTCAACTCCGATCAAATTGGGAGTGTTGCGGAAGACTTGAACAAGTTGTTCATGTCCGCTTCCTTCCGGTAAATCTCGATAGAGATCCAATCCGATAGCACGGGGCTGCTGCGCCCTGATTTTTTCTAGTAATCTTGCCAGCGCCCAGTCTGGAACTGGCCATTTACGCACCGATTGGATATCGCGCTCATCAATTGTGACAATCACAATTTCATCAGCGTAGGCGTAGCCCGCCATAGGCATCGCTTGTGCAGATCGCTGACGAACCCATTCGTCACGAATTTTCCATTCTGGTAAATTGAAAAGTCCCAACGATTGCCCAACCATAACCGTTAAGGCAACGCTGGGAGTAATAATCAAAACGCTACGAGTGCGTTGGATAAAAGCCTGGAATCTGCGCCACATATTTGTGCATTGATCTTGCTCAGTCAACGTTGATGGAGCAATGCTCCACCAAAACCTGTCTAGAATTGACTTGGAATTAGTTAATAGATGCTGTTAAAATCTCCTTCAAATTCACTGAAGACAGAAGTTCTTCCCATTGTTTGCGGAGGGTTGCATTGCCAGGTTGGGCGGTATATGTCGCTGCAAGTGTAGCCACACAGTCATACCAGACACCATTTTTACCTAAAGCAGTTGCCCGCTTGAGAGCATCTTGCTCTTGCATTGCTGTTACCAACTCAGCACTGGGCTGGATACGCTCAACCCAACCATCCACGTAAGGCGTACTCGGATTGAGTTGTCCATCTACTTTAAGTGCTAGGAACCATTGATAGTTTTTGCCCACGGCTAAAGCTGGTGCATTGGCTGGTAATTTGATCGCGATTATCCCAGTTTTGCCCGCAACTGGAATATTCATCTGATGTTGCATATTGCCAGCTTCATCCTTGAGGCTGAACACGGCTTCTTGGGCATTGGAAGCTGGCAGATACACCAGAATTGTGGGCCGTTCAGACATTGTTGTGCCATAGAAGCTTTGAGGCAAGAGAGCGATTAGGGCTGCTGGTTGTGTTGCACTTACAGTCGATGGATTCAAGTAGTAAGTACCAACGCGAGAAGCACCCGCACTTGCTTGTTGGGGAGCACCTTTGCCTGCAACTGGTGTAAAGAGGTTGCCTCGAGAAGCTCCTCCAGTTGCTTGTCTGGGTGTACCTTTACCTGTAACTGGTGTAAACATACTACCCCGAGAAGCTCCTCCAGTTGCTTGTCTAGGCGCACCTTTACCTGCGGTAGGCGTAAATATGCTACCGCGAGAAGCTCCTCCCGTTGCTTGACTAGGAGAGCCACTGTTGGTGGGCGGAGTAAATGTAACAGCCTGGGCACTAGTCCACGCATTACTAGTCATCAGGGCGATGACGCTTAATGTACTAGCTAAATATCGACGTTTCATGATGTTTTACCTCACCTAATTACAATGTGATACAGAATACGTTTCTTTCGACTATGGTCAGAAGTTTAGAGAATAAGTCTAAGCAACAGTCAACCGATTTGGAATTTTGGATTGAAGATGAAGATTTTAACTTTTACCCAAAATCTCAAATCTAAAATTGTCTCGCTCAAATCACGAAACTTCTAATACAAGTATAAGCGGAATCTAGCCAAAGCACTGTAAAAATTACATACTATTTCAACCAATAAGATACGTATTAATACTGAATTAAATCCAGTTTCCAATCAAAACAAAGCCAGACCAAAAGAACGGATCGCCAAAATCAGTTTGGTGAATTAGGTTAATTTGTGCTTGTCTTAGTGCTTCGGCTTTAGTGATTTTGGGCTGTCGTAGTTGGTCATAGAAACGAGTCATAAGCATTGCGGCTGCCCGGTCTTTGACAGGCCAGAGAGTGGCGATAGTTGAGCGAGCGCCGGATTTGACAGCCAAGCCTGCTAGTCCCAAGACAGCGCGATCGTCTCCTGCTGCTGTATCACAGGCACTTAGTACCAGCAACTCGATGGCTTTTGATGGATCGCTACCCCGATTTTTCAGGAGTTCAGATAACTCCTTAACGTTGACTTGTCCATCCCAAGTGAGCAGGAAGGTATCTTCGAGGCGGGAACTAAATTGTCCGTGGGTTGCTAGGTGAACAACACCTGCGCTACTGGATTTCACTCGTTCAGCAAGGGCTTGACTAGTGAATTCCTGGTTCAATAACAAAGAGGAGGAAACGGTATTAGAGATTTGTTTCACTTCTGATTCCACGGCGGGTAAAGCACTAAAGCCAGCGCGAGATTGGCTAATGCCACCCACGATCGCACTGATGTTGTTGTGATGAAGCGATCGCGTCGCCATCAGTTGCAATCCTGGTGAAAGCGCCACAGCATACTTCTCAATGAGATATTGCTTACCGTCAGAAAGAGCTGCGATCGGAATATTTCTCAATCGACCATCCAAAACAAACACCAATGTCTTGGTATCAATGAATGCTTGATCTGCTTCGGCGGGACGAATCAACCAATCATAAATCTGTTCGGACAATTGATTTCGGTCTTTAGAATCTGAGACGGGGTTGAGAGCAACTAAAAAGTTGTCCAAAGTCTGCTCAATTTCAGCTTGAGATTTGTAAGTGACATAGGAACGGAGTGGTTGCCCTGCTTTGGAGAAGATTACTGTTAAACGATCTGGCAGAATAATGGGATAAACGACCGTTGCAGTGGGATCAACCCGATCAATCTGTTGAGTTCTATCTAAACAGGCTTCCCGAAAAAAGTTATCGAGTTCTGCAATTTGGAGTGCTTCAATTAATTCACGAGCTTGCATCAATGCTGCTTGACTCGGTTGATTTTCTAGAAGTAAATCAACTAATTCCCGATAGACAGGTTCTACACTGGTGCGAAAAGAGAACTGGACATCAGGGTTGATAGCCACCAAATCTCCCCGCAGTGCCTTTAAGGCATTGACCGCTTCTGTATAGGCAGTAATTGCTTTGGAGCGATCGCCTTGTTGCTTATATAACTGTCCCACTTGCCAAGCCGATTGGGCAATAATATCCTCAGCTTGGAGTTGACGCGCAATATCGAGAGATTTCTGAGTTAACTCCCGTGCTTCAGATAACTGCTGTGTACGATGATAGAGTTTTCCCCACTGATGTAGTGCATAAGCTTGGGCTTGAGCATCCTGGATTTGCTGTGCAGACTGGACTGTGACTGTCATCAGTTGCGCCAAATCTTTGAGCGGTAGAATTTGGTCAGAATTTAACTGGTGATTGAGAGTGGCAACAAAATTGATCGCTGCGTAGAGGGAGGTGTGACTGGGGGGCAATTCCCTAAGTTGTTGGAGTAGTTGAGGTGCAAGTGGGGTAGCCAACTCAGGTTTGTCATAGTCGAGGAAAAGTTTAAACTGAGCTAAACGCGCTTGCAACTGATCGCTTGGGTTGGTGGCTAAGAGTTGAGCCTGTTCAAAGTAATCCAATGCTGCTTCTGGATCTTGCAAGTCCACGGCAGTTTGGCCCAGACTAATCAGGATAGAACTCAAGTGGGGTTTGGCTGCAATTTTCTGTGCGATCGCTAAACTTTGTTCTAAAATCTGTTGACTTTTACTAGAGTCGCTAATCATTTGCAGAACTAAACCAAGCGATCGCAATCCGCTAACTTTGATTTCATTATCCGGCATCTCTTGAAGTTTTTGACTCAACGCCTCCAATTGTTGTTTCGATCGGCGGTAAAACCCTAAACTTTGTAAAGCTTGTGCCTGGTTGATTTGACTACCCAGGCTTCCCATTGTGTCGCCTGCTTGCTCATAAAATTTTTGCGCTTGTTGCCAACTTTCGAGGGCGGTTTCAGCTTTGCCAGTATGCAATTGCAAATTTGCTTGGGTATTGAGTGCTTGTGCCCAAAGAATTGCATCCGCAGACGGAATAGAAGTTTGCAATAGTTTCAGACTTTGCTCAATAGATTGTTGGGCTGGTTGCCATTGATTAAGTTCCTGTTGTGCCAGTGAGAGGTAACTTAAACTTAGAGCTTCGTTCAGGCGATCGCCTTGGGTATGATACTGTTGTGCTGCCGTTTGCCAAGCCGTCACTGCTTCTGCAAAGCGTCCTGAACTGTGGAGGTTCCGTCCCTGTTCTAACCAATTGCTAGGCTGGGAAGAAGAGAAAGCTGGGGTTGTTACTGGTGGAGATGCTTTTACAGGTGTAATGTTAAATGCTATACACAAACTTAAAATACTGAGGCTGACATATAGCCAACGAGTTTGTTTAATTCCGAAAGCCATAAATCTTTACTTATTATTGAGCAGTTTGTTTCAAGATTAGTCACAGCACAAGTTTTCATGAAATGACTATATGTATAATTCCCAACTTATAATGCCAGCTATCAGTTGGTGAGCGATCGCATAAAATCAGACCGTTAGCCCAAAAAATTAACTCCTTGGAACAGCAGCACAGGTTAATGGTTGTTGCGCCTGAGTAGGAGATTTATCTGCAATTAACTCAATTATTCCTTGTGTATTACGTCGCCAACCTGTAGCCTGGACAAGAACTGCCTCTTTTGTGGGTATTTGGGCTATCACTTCGCCTGTTTTGCGATATGCAGAGATATCGCGGATATCGTACCAAGTGCGTAGGCGTAGCCCGTCGTAGACATCATTCGTCACTTGCTGATTCGGATTTTGCGGCACACCACCCCGCCCCGTTGCCACAAAAGTACTGCCTTGATTGTTCGTGCAGCCACTAGCAATTTGCTGCGATGGATCGGTGACATTTGCTGGTAGTTGGACTAAACCCGAATTTGGATCAACACCAATGTTACGGATTTGAACTGTCCCATTCACCCCAAATTGCGAACTGGCGGTGATGTCATTTTCGGGAGTGAGTTCAGGACGGAACTTTAGCCCGATAATCCCCTGAGTTGCAATTTGAATATTGCCACCCCTTCCTTGAACTGCATTGGCAATAATGTCACTGTTTTCTAAACCCACAATGATCGGAGCATTGATCGTAATATTGCCACCATTACCCCTGCCACCAGCTTCTGCATTAATGAAACTGCCATGACGCATCAGTAGTAGATCCCGCAGTTGGAAATTAATATTACCACCTTCGCCTGCTTTTGTGGATGCTGAAACGCTTGCCCCATTGTCGAGTCGTAGGGTGTTGGCATTAATGTTCAGAGTGCTAGCGTTACCGGAGCCAAGATTCTGGACAAAAACTGTTGCACCATTACTAATGTTAAACACTGGGGTGTTAATCGTGGTGCTACCAGAATTAGCCCTAGAAACTCCAAAAACAGGACGAACGGCTGTACCAATATAGCTGGGATTTTGTGCATCTTTTACACCATTGACATGAATCGATTCAGACGCATTGATAGTTAGTGAACCCGCATTTCCTAAAATTATGCTAGAAGCAGACACTCTGCCGCCAGCTTGAACCGACAGTGTACGGGTATCAATTTTTATATCTCCTGCGTTACCAGACCCGAATGTGGCAGTAGACAATAGACTAAAATAAAGACCCTTTGGCGCTCCCTCATTTGTCACCTGAATCGTATCTGCCTTCACGATGACATCGCCGCCATTGCCTGAAGCGTAAGGTCTTGCTGCTATATTGCCGCCAGCTAAAATAGACAGGTTTTGAGTAGAGATGGCAATATTTCCACCTTTCCCAGTCCCATAAGAAGCGGCTAATATCTGGCTGACTGCTCGGAAAGGAAAAGGGTCGCCAAATGCAAAACCGTTGACCCGCATTTCACCAGTATTGAGGACAATGTTGCCACCCGGCGCTGTGCTAAAGGTACGGTTGAAGATATACCCACCCTGATCAATATTCAATTGTGGGGTGGTGATGAAAATATTCCCTGCTGCACCGGAGGATATAGTTTCATTAACTAAACTGCTGGAACTCTTAAAATCAGGAGACTTGCCAATGATTTGAAGGGACTCGGTGGCCTTGATTGCAATATTACCAGCAGTTTGGTTACTGCGATTTTGCACTAATATCAGCGAACCATCTCGGATACTGACCTGTTTCCCCTGAATTTGGATAGCTCCTCCACTTTCAGCACTGAGATCGCGTGTAGATGCTAAAGCTCGTTGGTTTATCTGAATATCGCCAAAACTCGAAGCATTGGGATAACTTAGCGCAAATCCTTGAGGGATGGAATTGAGGGCAACGCTTCCGTTAGTGATACTACCCAGTTCTATTAGTCCTCCCGGTGCGGAAAGCAACCCTCCATCCAAGGCAACATTCCCACCTAGCAATGCTAACGTTTTTCCAGGTTGCAACTGTAATCCTCTTGTGCCGATGTTCAGTCCAGAAACTTGAAGCGAGTCGCCTAATTGGGCATTGTGCCCTGACCCTTGGACTGTAATGGCTCCCGGATTGCTCCCAAATTGCAAGCCAACAGGTACGCTCATAGTTAATAAGGGTGGTGTGGCATCGTTTGCATTAAACTTCAACCCGTCCGCAAATACTATGCTGTCGGCAGTTGTACCAACGAATGAACCGCCAATATTTAGGCTGGAATTGGGCCCAAAGACAATCCCCGCAGGATTCATTAAAAACAAACTTACAGGATTATTACTGTTGAGAGTTTGAATTAATCCATCAATATGGGAAACATTTCCACCAGTCACCCGACTAAATATCGTTGTAATATTTGGTGTGTTGATTAAATTAAAGTTGGCAGAACCACCTGTAGGCACAGAGAAATTACTGAAACTGTGGAATAAATTATTACCTTTTTCAATCCCGTTAAGAATAGTAAAATTATTACCACTTGGATTGACAATGGTGTTAATTGTGCCATCGGATGTCACTTGAGCGATCGCTGATGGCATCATCCCTATAGTAAATAACCCACTTGTCAACACAAGTAGATAAGCATAGACGCTTCTCGGCCTGTCTTTAGACATCGCCTTCATGATCACAAACTTCCTTAACCTGATTTAAAGTTAGAGTTCCCTAAATAGTGTTGTTGATAACATGATTAACTTTTGGGAACCGCCGCACAGGTTAATGGTGGTTGCATCATAATAGGAGATTCTGCCGCAATTAATTCAACTTTTCCTTGGGTATTCCGATGCCAAGAAGTCGCTTGAATAAGAGCCTCTGGAGATTCAAGTATTTGTGCTTGTACTGGCTGCGCTTTGCGGTATGCAGAGAGATCGCGGGTATCAGACCAAGGGCGTAGGCGTAGCCCGTCGTAGACATCGCTGCCAATTTGTTGATTGGGATTTTGCGGCACTCCACCCCTTCCTGTTGCGACAAAACTACTGCCTTGATTGTTTCCACAGGCTGTAGCAATTTGCTGCGATGGTTCGATTACATTTGTTGGCAGTTCGACTAAGCCAGAATTTGGATCAACGCCAATGGTATTGATTTGCACATTTCCATTCACACCTAGCTGTGAACTCGCCGTAATATCATTATCAGGGGTGAGTTGGTCACGGAATTTTAGTCCAAAGATGCCTTGAGTTGTGATTTGGATATTACCACCCCTACCTTGTAGGGCATTGGCAAAAATATCGCTGTTTTCTAAGGCGACGATGATGGGTGCATTGATATTGATATTACCTCCATTTCCTGAGCCGCCACCTGTTGAGTTAATCAGGCTATTGTCTTGCAGCAGCAAAAGGTTTCTAGCGGACAAGGTAATATTGCCACCATTGCCGGATTCTGTTTGTGCCTGGATAAACCCTTGATTCTTTAATTGGATGTTATCTGCGCTGATATTAATATTGCCACCATTTCCACTGCCTTGACTAGTGACACTGACTGTTCCGTGATCTGTCAGCGTTAAGTTCGGTGTGGTAATCCTCACAGTGCCAGCATTTGCTGTTAATCTATCTGGCAAACCAAATCGCTGCCGCAATGAAGGATCAGGTCGGATGCTGGAGGCGTTGATGTTGCTATTATTTGCCTGACCTCGACCACTGATCAAAATGGATTCGGTAGCGTTGATGCTCAAATCTCCGCCATTACCTACAAAAAATGCGGTGGCGGCGATCGCTCCTCCATTTAGAATTTGCAATTTGGCAGTATTCAGGGTCAAGGTTTTGGCATTTCCGGTTGCAAATGTAGTTGAGCTAATGTTGCTGTAAAGTCCAGACGGACTTTCTCCGATCACCGTGGTGTTGGTGTTGCGAATCGTCACTTTCCCGCTAGAACCACTGCCAAAGGTAGCCGAAGATAGTGAGGCACCGCTTGATACTAGTAGACTATTACCATTGACGAAAACATCACCAGCATTCCCAGTGCCTAGTGTAGTAGTGTTTACCGTGGTCACGTCAGCAGGATTCTTGGGTGAAAAGCCAGACAGTTCAATGGCGGTTGCATCAATGTGAATATTGCCACTCGGAGCTGCTCCAAGAGTTGTGCTATTCAACCCCGCTCCCGACTTGATCGTAAAGTTGGGAGTAATAACGCTGATATTCCCACTAGCTCCCATACCAACAGCTTCAGTACGCACTCCGCTCTGAATTGTGCCATCAGCTGTTTTGGCAATCAGATTAATGGACTCTGTAGCCTGAAGGCGAATGTCACCACCGGGCAGATTGCCGAGATTTTGCGCCAGTACCAGAGAGCCATCGGTGAATCGAATTTGCCTACCTTGAATTTGCACGCCACCTGCATTCACGCCGCTAATATCTAATAGCGATCGCCCTGTGAGCTGAATATCGCCAAAGTTTTGGACATCAACATATCCCAATGTATAGCCTCGTGTGCTTGGTATCAGGTTGACCAATCCTGTGCCTCTGACACTACCCAATTCAACTTGCCCTCTTTCGGCGAGCAGGGTTGCCCCATTGAGATATAGGTCGCCGCCCACCAAAGCTAGGGTGTTTCCCGGTTGTACCCGCAGTTTTGTAGAACTGGAAGTCCGAGTCAGAGAAAGCAGAGCTAGTCCACTGGAGTTCCTCAAGGAATGTCCTGTACCTTGAACGTTGATGGGTGCAGGATTGCTACCTAGTTGCAAACCAATGGGAGCATTGATAGTTAACAATGGGGTCGTTTGAGGACTAATTGCGCTAAATTCAACACCATCTGCAAATTTGATACTTTCGGCAGTTGTGCCAATAAACGATCCGCCAATGTTTAATTGAGCGTTTGCACCGAAAATAATTCCACTGGGATTAAGCAGAAACAGATTAGCGCTACCGTTCGCCTGAATTAGACCATCAATGTTGGAAACACTCCCGCCAGTTACACGACTAAAGATATTTTGTACATCTGCGGCATTGTTGAAGATTGCCGTACTACCTGTGGGTATAGAGAAATTACTGAAACTATGAAATAAATTATTACCTTTTTGTATACCATTAAAAATATTAAAATTATTACCACTTTGGTTGACAACGGTATTGGTTGTACCATCGGATATTACCTGAGCGATCGCACAGCGACTCCACAGGAGTATCGCCGATGGCATTATTCCGAGAGTGAATAACCCAGTTGTGACTATAAATAGAAAAGTGTCAAGCCGGAAGCTGATCTTTCTGCACATTATTCTCATACCAGAAATAATCTCATTACCTTCTGGTATTAGGATTCCCATAATTGTTGTCTAGCTAAGACTGATAGCGCTTCTCTGTTGAGTGTAATACAGACCTAACCCCCAGCCCCTTCCCTACAAGGTAAGGGGAGTAAGATTCAGAGGCTCTCTCCTTTTAGGAGAGAGGTTTGGAGAGAGGTCAAAATGTATTGCATCCAAACGAGAACCGCTATATTTCCTGGAATCAAAACAATTAGCAATTATTAGCACTTACCAGGACTGTACCTCAAAAAATGCTCTAAAAAGCACCATTAAAAATCTGATTAGCAGTCAGGTTTAAATCTGGAAAAGTAGAAGATATAATACGTTCAGAATTCCTAAATTGAGCTACTTGATATTCTTCATCAACTAGATTATAAATAGAAATAGTTGGTTGTTTAGGATTACCAATAAATTTTCTTGCTCCCAAAGCTGCATAATCAACGATCCAATATTCGGGAATCTTCATTGATTCGTAATTCCCTAACTTGGTGTAATAATCATCTTCCCAATTTGTACTGACAACCTCAATAACTAAAGGGATGGATTCACCTTGAGTCACAGTAGATTCTTTTGACCATAATTCTTCATTGTGTAGATTGGCATCATTGATTAATATGACATCTGGCGAGTAACCCGACGATTTTCTCGGTGGTTTGACTAATGCTGTTTTGGGGATAAAGTAGGGCAATTTTAATCGCTTATATTCAACGGTAATTTCCCCAGCTAAAAATCCCGTAACTTTTTCATGTTTTCCACTGGGTTGAGATATTTCTACAATTATCCCATCGTGTAATTCATAACGCTTCCCGGTGTTTTCTGGCAGCCATGCAATAAATTCTTCAAAAGTAAAGATTTTGGGTAAAACTTGAGCCATATCAAAACCTCCGATTGTTTTGACTTTAGAGGATGTTTGAAAAGTCATGATTGATGTATCACATATTTTTTACCCCACCCTAACCCTCCCCTTATAAAGGGGAGGGAACCGGATTTTCTTGTTTCCCCCCTTTATAAGGGGGGATTAAGGGGGGTAATAATTTGATTAAAATCACAATATGCCACTTTTCAAACACCCTCTTACCATTTCCAAGATTGGGACTAATTATTTCGACACCGCAGCACAGGTTAAAGATGGTTGTACATGGTCTGGTTGAGCAGCAATTAACTCAATTTTACCGTCAGCATTGCGTCGCCAACCAGTAGCTTGAATAAGAGTTCTTGATGATGGTGATATTTGCCTTGTTACATTGCCAGTTTTCCGATATGCAGAGATATCGCGGAGATCAGACCAAGTGCGTAGGCGTAGCCCGTCGTAGAAATCGCTGCTCACTTCCTGCGTAGGATTTTGTGGTACACCACCCCGTCCTGTGGCAACAAATCGGCTACCTTGATTTGCAGAACAACCACTAGCTATTTGCTGGGATAAATCGGTGAAATTTGCTGGTAGTTCGACTAAGCCGGAATTTGGATCAACACCGATATTATTAACTTGGACAGTGCCACTTAACCCAAATTGCGAACTGGCGGTGATGTCACTATCAGGAGTGAGTTGATCACGGAACTTTAGCCCAAAGATGTCTTGGGTGGTGATTTGAATATTGCCCCCCCGGCCTTTAATAGCATTAGCAATAATGTCACTGTCTTCTAATCCGGCGATGATGGGTGCATTAATGTTTATATTACCTCCATCACCATTACCGCCTGCTGTTGCTGCGATCGCGCTTTTGTGACGCAGCAGCAATAAGTTCCCAACTTGTAAGTTGATATTACCCCCATTACCTGATTCTGTTTGTGCCTGGATACTTCCTTGACGGTCTAATCGGATGGTATTGGCTGCGATCTTGAGACTGCCACCATTGCCGCTACCTTGACTAGTGACACTGACCATCCCGCCATCTGTCACCGTCAGGTTTGGTGTGGTAATGCTCACACTGCCAGCATTCGCCGTGAGTTTATCTGGTAGACCAAATCTTTGCCGCAGTATTGGAATTAGTCGAGTGGTAGATGAGTTGATACTGCTGTTATTGTTCCGACTACGACCACTGATCTCGATGGATTCCGTGGCGTTAATGTTTATGTCTCCCCCATTACCTGCAAAAAATGTGGTGGTGGCAACTGCTCCCCCATCCAGAATTTGCAACTTGGCGGTATCTAGAGTCAAAGTTTTGGCATTTCCGGTTGCAAATGTAGTTGAGCTAATGTTGCTATATGGCCCGCCGGGGCTTTGTCCCATCACAGTAGTGTGATGAGTGCGAATTGCTACTTTACCACTGGAGCCACTACCAAATGTAGCTGAAATAAATGAAGCACCATTTGACACCAGTAAACTATTGGCATTGACGGAGATATCGCCAGCGTTCCCAGAACTATAAACAGAAGTAGAAAGGGTCGTAACGTTACTTGGATTGATTGGTGAGAAGCCAGACAGTTCAATTGTTGTGGCATCAATGTGGATATTACCACTGGGAGCTACTCCAACTGAATTGCTATTCAATCCCGCTCCCTGCTGGAGAGTAAACCGGGGAGTAATTACACTGATGTTCCCACTAGCCGCCATACCAACAGCTTCAGTACGCACCCCACTCCGAATTGTGCTATCAGAGGTTGTGCCAATCAGATCAATCGCCTCTGTAGCCTGAAGGCGAATGTCACCACCGGGGAGATTGCCGAAATTTCGCGCCAGTACCAGAGAGCCATCGGTAAATTGAATTTGCCTACCTTGAATTTGAACTGAACCTGCATTTACCCCGCTTATATCTAATAGCGATCGCTGTGTAAGCTGAATATCACCAAAGTTTTGCCCATTTTCATATCCCAAAGTATAGCCTTGTGCAGTTGGTATCAAACTAACCAACCCTGCCTCACTCACACTGCCTAATTCTACTTGCCCTTGCTTGGCGGTGAGAGTTGCCCCATTCAGATTTAGATTGCCGCCCACCAAAGCTAGAGTTTTTCCAGGCTGTACCCGCAATTCTGTAACACTCGGATTTTGAGTGACAACAGGCAGTCCACCAGGATTAGTCAAGCGGTGTCCTGTGCCTTGAACAGCTATCGGTGCAGGATTGTTGCCCATTTGCAAACCAATAGGAACATTTATATTTAATAAGGGGTTAGCTTGGGGATTAATAGCGCTAAATTCAGCACCATCACTAAATTTAATGCTCTGAGCTGTTGTCCCAATAAAGGAGCCGCCAATATTAAGTTGGGCATTTGCACCGAAAATTATCCCATTGGGATTAAGCAAAAATAAATTAGCGCTACCATTGGCCTTAATTAAACCATCAATGTTGGAAACACTCCCACCAGTGACGCGATTGAAAATATTCTGCACATCTGCGGCATTGTTGAAGATTGCCGAGCCGTTACTGGGAACAGAGAATTGGCTGAAGCTGTGGAAGAGGTTGTTACCGACTCGATCGCCATTGGTAACAGTAAAGTTATTGCCACTTTGAGAGACACTGGTATTGAGGATGCCGTCAGGAGTTACTTGAGCATTAGCAAAGCTGGAGGCGATCGCACCGATCAATATTCCACTAACTAAACCAAACCAAATAGACGAAGCTTTCATTCTTGAATTCACTTTTATCTATATATTTTATATTTATAATTCCCCAAATGATATGGTTCCTAACAATGACAGCAGGACATGGGGACACGGAGAATTTTTTTATTAAATTTAGCAATGGCAAAAATTAAATAAAAGATAACTAAATTTTCTATACCTCGCCCCAAAGGAGCTTGGTCATGTCCAAAGTTTATGAAGTTATCTGATGGACTTCCAGTAGCTAGATTTAGAGAACTGAAAAGTTTTACTTGATGGTGTTCTAGCAGCCATAATAATTTACTGGGGAGAGTAATAATTGTTGAATATATTGGACAAATTACATATTAATCGTGTAACTTTTTTGAACTTTCTTCTGTACTAATTTATTTAATTTTTGGTAAGTTTATTGAAAAGGTTTTTGGCTTCAATGTAAATTTGTTTTAGAGAAAGTAGAAATATCTACTTCAAACTCTGTGTTGTTTAATTTATTAAAAAAAATCTCCCATACTTGTTAAGCTGTTATCGAAAGCAAAAGAAGGTCGAGAATAATTTTAAAAGGATTCAAGTCTATCGCCAAATATAACCTTTAACTCTCTAAACTTAATATTTTGATTGGCGCTAACGGGGCGGGGAAATCTAATTTTATCAGCTTCTTCCGCATGGTTGGGCAGAATCTGCAAGTTTTTGTCAGCCGTCAAGGCAGTCCCGATGCCTTATTGCATTTTGGATGTAAAACAATTAAGCTGAACTTCCCTCGGTGCAAATGTACTAAACAGCCAGTTGCTCTCTAGCTGAGGTTCTGGTGAATACCTGATGATGAGTGCTGCTCAAAATTAGTAATAGTGATATAGTTACTCCAATCGGTTCTGATGGGAAGCAGCCATCGGACGCAAGGGGGAAAGTCCGGTGTAAATCCGGCGCTGTCCCGCAACTGTAAACCAAAATTAGGTGAGTCAGGATGCCCGCCGGTTAGAATCAATTCGTTTACATAAATCTGCGAGGTACAGATTATGAACAGAAAAAAACAGGCGTTAGTTAGTCTAACCCTGATGGCAGTTATTAGTTTTTATCTAGTAGTTGGTTTACCCAAACCCGCCTACGCCATGCACATTATGGAAGGTTTTTTACCTGTGCAGTGGGCGATTTTTTGGTGGATTGTGGCATTACCATTTTTTCTATTGGGATTGCGTAGTCTGACTCGCATTACCCAAGCTAACCCGGAACTGAAACTACTGCTGGGCTTGGCTGGTGCTTTTACTTTCGTGCTGTCAGCGTTGAAAATCCCTTCCGTCACAGGTAGCTGTTCTCACCCAACAGGGACAGGGTTAGGTGCAGTGCTGTTTGGCCCCCTTACTATGACGGTTTTGGGTAGCTTAGTATTGTTGTTTCAAGCTTTGTTACTGGCGCATGGTGGCTTGACAACGCTAGGTGCAAATGCTTTTTCGATGGCGATCGCTGGGCCATTTGCAGCTTACTGGATATATAATCTGACAATAAAGTTGGGTGGTAAACAAAAAATCGCCATATTTCTAGCATCTGCGATCGCAGATTTACTCACCTACATTATCACTTCCATCCAACTCGCCCTCGCTTTTCCTGCACCTGTTGGTGGGTTTATCGCTTCATTTACCAAGTTCGCCGGAATTTTTGCTATAACTCAAGTCCCTTTAGCAATTAGTGAAGGATTGCTAACTGTTTTGGTGTGGAACTGGCTGCAATCTTATAATCCTCAAGAATTAGAATTGTTGAAATTAATCAAACGGGAACCCCAAGGAAATGAGTCAATCTAAAAAAGGGTTGAGTAACTGGCTGTTGGTAGTAGCTGTATTAGCTTTAGCAGTTGCACCGTTAATATTTGTGCGTGGTGGCGAATTTGCCGGTTCCGATGACAAAGCAGAAAAAGCAATTACTGAAATACAACCTGGATATAAACCCTGGTTTAAATCATTTTTTGAACCAGCTAGTGGTGAAATAGAAAGTTTATTATTTGCTTCGCAAGCAGCTTTAGGTGCTGGAGTAGTCGGTTATGCAATTGGGTTGTATAAAGGACGTTCCCAACAACAAAAACGTGAAGAATGAGCCTGCAAATAGACACTTTAGCTTACACTAATCGACTACGAAGATTGCCACCAGAACATAAACTAATTTTTGCATTTACTACTCTTGCTATTTCCCTTGCTACTCATCCGCTAGTGCAAATTTTAATGGCGCTTTGGATGGGTATTTGGACAGTTATTTATGCAAAAATTCCGGCTGGTGTTTATTTTCGGTTGTTAATGTTCACCATAGTTTTTTGTTTGACAAGTTTACCAGCATTAATGGTGAATGGAGTTGCAATTACTGATTTAGAAAGTGTCAAATTAGACTCATGGTATGGACTAACTTTCGGACACTTCTATATTTATATCAGTCATAGTGGCAGTATCCAAGCATTGAGAATTTTAACCAGAGCATTAGCGTCTGTTTCTTGCTTATATTTTCTCATGCTAACTGTCCCTTTTACTGAAATTTTACAAACTCTGCGTTACTTAGGATTTCCAGTGCTTTTAACCGATTTATTATTATTAATGTATCGGTTTATTTTCATTCTTCTGAATACAGCCAATGAATTGTGGACAGCACAAAATGCCCGTGGTGGCTACCGTACTTGGCGAAGTGGAATGAAAAGTTTAGCACTACTAATCGGACAACTATTACAGCGAACCTTACAAAAATATAGTCAGTTTTCTCTCGGATTGCAAGCACGGGGTTTTGTAAGTGAATTTCGAGTTTGGCATCCTCGTCGCTATCATCCTCAAGCACGATATATCATCGAAGCGATTTGCGGTTGTGTAGGATTAATAGGATTAGAGTTTTGGCGAAATGCAGGAATATTTACTCGAATTTGAGCAGGTATATTACACCTATTCAGGCGCACATGAATCAGCTTTGAATGGTCTAACACTGAAGATTCCATCTGGCAAAAGATGTGCATTAATTGGTCAGAATGGTTGTGGTAAAACGACACTGTTTCTATTAGCAAATGGTCTATATAAACCTGATTCTGGTGTTGTTCGTTGGCGTGGTGAACCATTAAGTTATAATCGTAATTATCTGGGTAAATTACGGCAGAAAGTTGGACTAGTATTTCAAGACCCAGAACAACAATTAGTAGCTTCCACTGTTGAAGAAGATATATCTTATGGTTTGTGTAATTTAGATTTACCAGAACCAGAAATTAAAGTTAGAGTAGAACAAGCATTAGTTGAATTTGAACTGACTGCTTTAGCAGAAAGACCAGTGCATCATCTGAGTTTAGGACAAAAAAAGCGAGTTTCCATAGCAGATGTGATGGTGCTACAACCGGAACTGTTGGTGTTGGATGAGCCAACTGCATATTTAGATATAAAACATACTCGTAACTTGATAGCAACTTTGAAAAAAATTCATCGAGATGGAACTACTTTATTAATGGCAACTCATGATTTGGATTTAGTCTATCGGTGGGCAGATTGGGTTTTTGTCATGGATAAAGGGCAACTGATGCTAGAAGGTAAACCACAAGATGTATTTAGCCAGCGTACACTTTTAGAAGAGTTGGAATTGGGCGTACCATTGATATATGAGATGTTATTTTATGGGCTATCTGCTGAAGAGGGAGTAGTTATAGAAAGAGTGCGACAACGGATATTAGAGCGATTTCGTAATTTTTCCTGATTATACAGCTAGAGAATCTCAATAAATTAGGGACAATGCTTTTATAAAAAATCCAAGAATTTAATCAGTTCATACAATGAATAATAAGTATATACAGTCTGGCTGTTTGTGATTTTCCACAAAACTTGTTTAGAGTTTGATATTACTTCTACTGAGATTGGTAAGCTATTGTGACTTTGATTAACTTTGAAGCCTGCACGTTTTAAAGCACGAATAGTCCATATAGTTGCAATCCCCTCACCTATCAAATTAATTTCTCCCTTGTGGGATGTATGGAGATGAAATTCTCCAGAAGCAACATCGAACTCGACACCTTCACTCTCAAAAGTATCAGCAAATGCACCACTCAACACTAAATCTTCCGGTGCGCCAACGTGTAAAATCCCATTAGCTGTTAATAGCCAAACCTTATCAGCCAGACGCAAAGCTAAATCTAAATCGTGGGTAGAAAGGAGAATCGCCTGATTGGTTTCTCGTGCTAACTGGCGTAACAATTGCATAATTTCCACCCGTCGCGGTAAATCGAGAAATGCTGTTGGCTCATCAAGTAACATCACAATAGGTGACTGAGCCAAAGCACGAGCAATCATAATTTTTTGGCGTTCACCATCACTTAATTCGCTAACTTGACGTTGTGCTAAGTGTACTGCTCCTACAGATTTTATTGCCCAATGTACTATTGCTTCATCTTCAGATGTCAAATTTCCCCACCAGTCGGTGTAAGGATATCGTCCCAGAGTCACCAAGGTGTAGGCTGATAGCATTCCTACATCAACTTTCTCAGTGAGTACCAAACTCAGACGTTTGGCTAATTCTTGTGGTGCTAACTTGTAAATATTTTCTCCCAAAAGTCGCACTTCACCATCGATTGGGGATTGCATTCCGGCAAGCGATCGCAGTAATGTAGATTTACCCGCACCATTAGGGCCAAGTAAGCAAACCAATTCCCCAGCTTGCAGAGATACAGAAATATCCGATGCAACACACCGAACAGTTTTTCGGGATGTCTTGTAACCGATAGTCAAGTTATGAGTTGTTAAAATCGAGTTACTCATGAGAAACTTCACCTTAAAAACACTTTGCGTACCTCTGCGCTTACCTTCGCGTACCTCTGCGTTTCAAAAATCTTAAAAAGACTTTTGGGAATTACGCCGCAGAATTACCCAAGTCACAACAGGAGTTCCTATCAAAGCGGTGACAGCATTTAAAGGTAAAACCATCTGACTCACCGCAAGTTGAGAAAACAAATCTGCAAACAATGCTAAAATTGCACCCATCATTGTTACACTAGGAATTAATATCCGATGGTCGGAAGTATTAAAAAGACTACGACATAAATGAGGAATTGCTACACCTAAAAATGCGATGGGGCCGCAAAAAGCGGTAATTGCTCCAGCTAATATAGATGCACTCGTAATAATAGAAAATCTAGTTTTCTGCACCGTTAAACCTAAACTACGTGCATAAGATTCACCAAGTAAAAGTGCATTCAAAGATTTTGATTGCAACACTGCTCCCAATAAACTCAAAAGTATCACAGGAATTAAAACAACTAACTGTTTCCAAGTCACCCCAGCAAAACTACCAAAAGTCCACATTATATAACTTTGAATGCGTTCTTTTGAGCTAAACTGCAACAAAATACTAACAATTGCACTAGTAGCATAGCCAAACAATAAACCTAAAATTAGTAACGTCATAGTATCTTGCACTCGGCGAGAAACAACTAACATCATTCCTAAAACTGATGCTGCGCCGAGACTTGCTGCTATGACTAAACCAAAATCGCTAATGATTCCCAAATCTGCTAATAATGTTGGTGTCGCAGCACTTGCTGTCAGCACAACTAACGCCACACCTAAACTTGCACCAGAACTAATTCCCAATACAAAAGGGCCAGCTAAGGGATTTTTAAATAGGGTTTGCATTTGTAAGCCACTCACGCCTAAAGCTGCACCAGCTAAAGTTGCAGTCAAGGCTTTAGGTAGGCGAAATTTGAGAATAATATGAGTCCATGTCACTTTTTCTGCTTCTTGTCCGAGCAAAATTTTGACTACTTCATCAATAGGGATATCAACTGAACCTAAAGCTAAGTCTAATAAAAAAGCCAAGATTAAACTTACAAGTATAATTAGAAAAGTAATGGTTTTAAAAACCGGAGCTTTTTGGGTTATTAGGGGAATTTCGAATTTATATTTTTTGCTTGACATTATTAATTAAGTTTGTGGTAATAAAATAGTTTATGGTTAGGTAATATCTCTGGATGTAGTATTTTAATCAAATCAGATAAAACCATATCTGGGTTACTAATTCCGCCTTCCCAGTAATCATTACCTCCACTTTCATTGACACGAGCATTATTATTGTAAAGATTGCCTGTTTTCACAGCCTTAAAATCAGTATAGCGATTATCTTCAGTCACCAAATCCTTTAAATTCTTCCAAGATTGACTAAAATTCGACCAGTAGTCAGCATTGGCTGCACGTTCCAAAACAACTTCAAAAGATAAAGGTAAACTACCAGAAGATTTATCATCAATCCAGAGATAATTTGCTCCTGCATCAGCCAGATATTTAGCTACGTAACTTTTACCCCCAGGCATATACCAAGTACCTTTAAAATTGAACCCAACAAATATAGTTGGACGATTTTTTACAGATTTAGCTTTTTCAGCTACTCGTGCATATTTATTGGCAATTTCACTAAATATTTTTTCTGCTTGTTCGTCTTTATTAAAAAACAGAGCAGTAAATTTTAACCATTCGCTTCTTCCCAGTGGTGTGTCTTCCATATATTCAGAATTTATCCCCACTTTCAACCCCGCCTCCGTGAGTTTGGCATAACTATCAGTTTGGGAATTTCCAGTACCAAAAGTTGTCACTAAGTCAGGATTTAATTCTAATAATTTTTCTATATCCACATTAGAATTATTCCCTAATTGTGCTATCTTTCCAGCTTTAATTCTCTCGACTACATCAGGAGTATTGACTTGTTTAGTATTACTAATACCAATCAATTTATCAACTACACCTAATTTCGCTAGGTGGGGTAAATGAGTAGTAGATAGAGAAACTATGGAATTAATGGGAACTGTGATTAACTGTGCTTGATTAAATTCTTTTGGCGTGGGAGTTCCACATTGGACTAAAACATATTGAAACTTCGTGTTGGCATTCTGCCAAGGATTTTTTATAGTGACGATTTTGTAGTGTTTATGATACTCTACTGCCAAGCCTGTTGCATGAGTAATCTTGATTTTATTAGGGAAGTAATCAGTATTGGGATCATAGTTTTGAATACAGCCGTTATTATTGGCATTTGTAGATGTATTAATTGCCGTACTATGGCAAGCAATAATTAAAGTGGCAATGAGAAAAAACTGGCACAAAAAAATAATTTTAGAATGAGGCAATTTGACAAAATTCATATTATATAATTTTTTTTCTATCGGTGGGTAGTGGTGTTCAATAACTTTATTCCTTTTCACCAAATGTTCATTTGTAGGTTGAATTAAGGCTTGCACGCTAAAATAATAGATGTAGTTATGCTTAAAAGCTAATGAATATCAATATTGATATACCTGATGAGATGCGCGTTTATGTCGAGGCATAATTGATGACAGGTACTTACAACAGCATCGGCGAGTATTTTCTGGACTTGGTGCAGTAAGACAAAAAACGTAAGGCGCAAGCGAAGTTAGAAATGCTTTTACTTGAAGGTATTAACTCGGACACTCAGGAAGTAACACCAGAATATTGGCAAATTTTGCGTTCTGCGGTTTTAGATAAAAATGCTACAGACAAAGATTTTTAACCGCAGTTCTAATTTAAACATACTTCGGTGGATAGCAATGTTCAATAACTTTGTTACCTTTTAGCAAATGTTCATTGACAATAGTTTCAGCTACACTTGAGTTAACGCGGGTGTACCAAGTTCTATCATCAGAATAAAATACTACTGGCCCTTGTTGGCAAACTTCCAAGCAGCCAGATGTTCTCACTTCTATGTCTAAGCCTGCATTTTCAACTGCTGATTTTAAAGCATCAAATGTGGGTTGCCATTTGCGTGAGGGAAGACAACGAGTTGAGGTACAAACTGAAATATAAGAATGCTTCAGGGGATTTTTGCTAAACGGGATTGGTTGAATACCCAATACATAAATATCTCTTAATTCTTGATACAAAGCTAACTTTAATAAATCAGGTTTCCCTTCTGGTAATAAATTTTCACCATCAACGAAAGGATTCGGTAATAAAATCGTCATCAATTGTTCATCTGCACCATTCCAAAATTGAATTCCCCAACTTCTGGGATTTCCTTCTGCATTAAACCGACGATAAAAAGCAGCACGACTAACTTGACGCTGTTTTCTGACTTCTACAGGGGTTTTACAAAGAGGCCCACCAAAATTAGTATCAATACACAAATGTAAATGCCAACCTTCAGTCGCTACCGTCAAATATCCATCGTAGAGAATACAAAGTTTTGGTGCAGCATTAAATTCTAATTCCAAAACACTACCTTGGACAATATGCCCCACCCCCACCTGTTGCCAATTCTGCTCAAATAAAGTGTAAAGTAACGATGACAAAACATCACTTCCACAATCAAAATATTCATACTCAACTGTCCCACCTGTAGACAACGCCTCAGTCACAACTTGATTTACTGGTGTAACCAAACAATTAAACTCAGACATTCTAAATTCTCCTTTGCGCCTCTGCACCTTTGCGTGAAAAAACTCTTAACCTTAAAACCTAGAACTTAACCCAACCTGAAAAACCCTCCCCCCATCAGGAAAACCCGGAAACAACTGATAACGCTGGTCAAATATATTATCTACACTACTTGTCAGTATCAAACTATCACTTAAAGGGACGCGCATTTTGAAACCTAAAGTAGTATAACCAGACAAAAACTCTGTATTATCGTTATTCGTTGGATACCCATTCAAAGAATTCATGAGCAATCCTAAATACCAACCTTGAGGATTTTCATAAGAAACACCCAAATTTAATTTATCCGCACCTGCAAAACGCAACTCTTTATCAACTTCCGCCGGATTAGAACTTTCTAAAATCCGCGGATCATTAGCTGTATAATTAGCAAAAGCATAGATATTCTTCGCTAGCTGCAAATTCAGAGAGGCTTCAATTCCTGTAGTTCTAACTAGTCCGATATTTTCAAAAGTACCTGTATTGCCATTCACGGGTGGTGTCAACCGCTTAAAGGCAATTGTATCGGATACCGTGTTACTAAAGAACGTCAAACGTAATAAGCCTATATTACCTAACTTTTGGTCAATGCCAATATCAAAACTATCACCCTTTTCTGGTTTAAGTTCAGGATTACCAATATTAGTAGGATTATTGTTAAATAAATTGGCAATGGTTGGCGCTCGAAAGTTTCTAATGTAGTTTGCTCTGAGTGTTGTGGAGTCAGAGATTGCTAATTTTGTACCTACAGATGGTGATGTAAATGAACCATTTATCAAGCTACTGAAATCTTGGCGTACTCCTAAATTGATACTGAAACTAGAAGTAAGATTATTTTCATATTTAGCGAAAATGGCTCCTTGACTAATACTGTCATCGTAATTTTCTCTATTGGCATTACTGCCATAATTAAAGGTGGTATTACGCACATTTGCATTCCGGTAATCAAAGCCATAAACTAAAATCTGATTTTTGGTAAGATTCCAACTATGTGTGGTTTGAATACCGTAAGAAACTTGGTTAGAATCAAACCGATTTTGAGATGAAAGTGCGCCACTACGGTTATCAAAACGAGTATTGAGAAAATCAGTATAAACTCTGGCTGTTAAAAGTGAATCATTACCATTCCCTAATTTGGAATTCCAGGTTAAATCAGTGAGAACTTGGTCTGTGTATTTGCGATTATTGTCGGTGAGAGAATTGAAAAAACCTTGCCCAAATTGTGGTTCAGGAATTGCTACTCCTCCTGGTACTCCCTGTTCTTTGCTTAAGTATAGGGTTGAGAGACTTAAGGTATTGCGTGTTCCTAAATCTGCCTCTAGTTTGACATTGAAGTTGTTAAATAGAGCATCATTATTTGTTCTAGTTCCTGCAAAATTGGCTTCAGGAATTGTAAAAGGATAATTATTTTCTGCTTGGGTATGGTTGTAACCTACAACCCAAGAAATCGCACCTGATTTGCCACTATTTTGAATACTTTGTTGGTTTAGTCCATAAGCACCAATATTTACTTTAGCTTCTGTTGTAATTTTCTCTGTGGGACGACGAGTAACAATATTAATTACCCCTCCTATCGCATCAGAGCCATAAAGAGTTGAACCTCCTCCTGGTAATACTTCGACTCTTTCAATATTATTGGTGGTAAATTCTGAGAGGTCAAAACCACCGCCACCAAGATTATTAATCGGTCTACCATCAAGCAATATTAATACTTGACCGGTATTAGAACCGCGAATAAATTGACCACTTAAAGCATTAACTTCTGTGCCAACAGTACCATCACCCAAGATACCAGGAAGAAATCGCAGTGCTTCTTTGACAGTTCTTGCACCTTGCGCTTCCATTTCTTCACCTGTAATCACGTAAACCGGACGGGTGGAATCTTTCACTGTCCCTTCGCGGCGAAAGGGTGAAAATACAGGTTCATTCAATAGCTTGTCGATGACTGTCAGTTCAATATCTGGTTCTTTTGTGGAGGCTGGAGTATTTTCAGGTGTTACTTGTGCAACTGGTTGTAAGTCTCTTGCAGAACCTTCATACTTAGGAAACTCAGATATTTGTGCAACTTGATTAGCAATCGCTACATTTCTTCCGCAGACCATCCCATAGATTGCGGTAAAAACGAAGATTTTTGAGAAAAATTCACAATAAGTAACTATGCGGGAAGTGGACATGAAACTCCTCGTTTTCAGTAAATGCAGGTATTTATTTGTGCTGTTGAATTTCTAAGATTTAGGGTTACAATGCATTGCCATACCTAAATCATGGTGGATACTATTTTGATAGCAAAAAAGACTTTGTGGTATTCCTTATGGATACCCAAATTCCTATAGGAAAACTCAAAATTGAGTGTCGTTACTAATAGCGAAGCGAATTAGTAAAACTTGTAGAGGGTACTGTCTTAAAACAGTATCTGTACCCATAAAATTTATTAATCAAATGTATCATCTGTGCCTCGCAGATAAATGTTTTGTGTCTAGAGTGAGTCGGCGGGCATTCTGACTAAGAGACACGTTATATTCGTCTCATTACAGCTGCGGGACAGCGCCGGATTTACACCGAACTTTCCCCCTTGCGCCTGATGGCTGCTCACCATCAGAACCGACAGTTATTTGTCACATTACCATAATTATTGTTTGCACGTAAATTTCGATTAGTAACAATTTTAATTCTCTATATCACTTACTGAGTCTCATTATGTTTTTGCTCCATAACCGACCCAAGCGTTGTAACCAATTGCTAATATATTGATGGCGATAAAAGCTTGTTGCCAATCTTGGGTGTTTATTTCTGGGGTCATTTCGATTAAACTCCTTTTGATAACTGCCAGAGTTGAATTTCATAACATAAATGGCTCTCAAAAATTGCGCGTGCTGCTAATCCCTCGACAACTAACTTTTCTAGCCAGCGCTTAAATGCCCAACGACCGAGTGAGTATAATGGTGGGACAGCGATCGCTACAACATCAGCAATATATTTGACCGTTGTCAGCCCAAAAGTACGGAAGTTATCAACACACAAGTCAATCGTTGGTGCAATATGGGTTGAAATGTCTTCAGTTTTGATTAACTTGAATCCAGCCTGTTCCAATGCCGCTTGGAGTTCGCTGGCGACATGACAATTAGAAAAAATGCCTTTTTGGTATTCATCATCAGAACGCATCATGTCTGCAAGCAGGAGGTAGCCACCACTATCCAGTAAACGAGCCGCACCTTGAGCTAAATCAAGAGCAGCAATATACTGGCTGCTCTCACTGAACAGAATTAAGTCGTAGGAATTTGAGGAGTGAAAATCTTCAAATCTCGTTAAGTAGAAAGGTACTTGGCCATTGGTATTTTGAATAAACCTCTCTTGCTGAAGTGCATCCGGTGCTAATCCCTCAACAATGAAACCGCGATCGCACAAATATGCTGCGTTACCTCCAATACCACAGCCTACGTCAAGCACAGTTTTTGTCCCCTCTGGGATAAAACTCAAAAGTTTGGCTGCATAGCTTTCCTGTGCCACACGCAGGCGAGTTAGAGTTAATTCTTCACCCTGAGTAGGTAGTGGTTCCCAATAGCCGTAATGGAGATAGTCGGAATTTGTGAGTCCCATGTAATAATCTATGGCTGCATTTTGGTAGCGAGTTGCTTTGGGAATATTGCTGGATTTTGGCTTGAGCATTGAGGAATAAAGTAAGTTTTAGGGTATTAGGCTTGGTTCAAATTCTGACCAACGTTTGCAAACTTGTTCGTAGCAATCGAGTGGAGTAATTTTGAGTTGGTGTAAAAAATTCACCTCAATCTGAGGTTCAGCCTTTAGCACCAGAAGAATATCTTGACAGGGATTGTATGTTGCGATCGCGGGGGAAATTGATGAAATCATGGATGAGCAGATTGATTGTGATATGGCTCCGCAATCTTGAAATGAACGTAAGTAAAACCCAATCAGATCGGAGGGGAGAAATTGCAGGGTGAAGGGAACTGTATCAAGACTTGTATTTGTAGGGTGAGTAACTTTAGTATCCACATCACAAATAACAACTCCCCGCCCAAATGACTGAAATCCTTTCCATCCCGTGTAACCGATTACCAGCAGATTATTATGAATAAAGCTGTTTTGCCAGTAGCCGAAATTTCCTTGCCAAATACTATTGGATGGTCGCATTGACTTCCTCCCCCAATACCAATGATTCAATCCGAACCTGCTCAAGCTCTCGTCCAATCAATACTAATCGCGTTTGACGGGGTTCGTGGGGTTGCCAAGGGCGATCGTAAAAGTAGTCAAATCGATTACCAACTCCCTGCAATACCAGACGCATAGCTTTGTTTGGAACTGCTACAAATCCCTTAATTCGATAAATTTCTTGATTTTGCACCAATGTTTGCAAGCGTTTAACCAAGACAGTCGGCTCAAATGCCTGGTCTAACAGTAGTTGCACTGCATTAATCCCTTCATCATGTTCGTGTTCGGCTTCGTTGTCGTGATGACTGGGGCGACTATCCAAGTTGTCTTCTACAGCAGCGTTGAAACCGAGTAACAAATCGCCACTGATTTTACCATCCTGGCAAGGAATGACTTTTACACCAGGCGATAAGTTCTGCTTTAGCCAATCCTGCACCCTAACTTGCGTTGGGAAATCAACGCGATCGCTCTTGGTAAGCAATACTAGATCAGCACAAGCCAGCTGATCTTCAAACAGTTCCTCAATGGGTGTTTCGTGTTCTATGCTAGAGTCTGCTTGTCTCTGTGCTAAGAGGGCTGCTAAATCGCCTACATATTGATTAGTTGCCAACGCTTCACAGTCCACCACAGTAATTACGCTGTCAACTGTAGCGCCTGTGCGAATCTCCGGCCAGCGAAATGCTTGCACCAATGGTTTTGGTAGTGCTAGTCCAGAAGTTTCAATTAACATACAGTCAAGGCTGGCGCGTCGCTTCAGTAATTCTTGCATCGCTGGTAAGAATTCCTCTTGCACCGTACAGCACAGACAACCATTGGTGAGTTCAACAATATTACTGTTGGAATCTTCTTCATCGTCACAAACTCGACAGTCACGTAAAAGTTCGCCATCAATTCCGATCTCTCCAAATTCATTCACCAAAACAGCAATGCGTCGTCCCTCATTGTTTTGCAGTAAATGGCGAATTAATGTCGTTTTGCCTGCGCCTAGAAATCCTGTAATTACTGTGACGGGAATTTTTTGCATATAAAGTGTGTCGTTTGTTGATTAATTTTGCGATGTGTAGGAAGTTGTTCAAACCGCAGATATCACACAGTCAGCAGGCGTTAAAATCCAAATATTCATAACTAGCTGCGCCCAAAACAAAACTTAAATTCGTTCTTAGTACAAGATTTCACAACTTCGTAGCGAATCCTCTGCGTACCTCTGCGCTTCCCTCAGCGTCCCTTTGCGTTTAAATTTCAATCCTCAATTCGCGCAAAGCAGTACTTAGTTAAAGTGGTGTCGGATTGACTACCTAACCAAACTTGAGGGATTTTGGTTGGCAAAGTTTCTGTCCATCAATTCTGTGCGTGAGTTTGCCCGCACAGCCCGGAACATTCCAAATCGGCACAACCCTGCACCAAACGCCAAACGCATCAGTAAAAGTGTCGGCACTTCCCGCACAGACTTGACAAAACCAGACAGTCCAAAACGCACTAATCCCTCTGGTCGAGCTATCCCTTGCCAAATCGAATCGAACCAAGAAGGAAGGGTTTCTTGCGTCCAGTCTGCCGTAATTACCTCCCCCTCAACTAATTCTGTCCCCACCAAAAGCTCGGAAAAGCCTTCAATGCTGGAAAAAGCTGGATGAGACCACTGATCGAGGAGTTGCCGCATTACTGGTTTCTCCCAAAAATTTAGCGGCTTTTGGCGGTCATCCCTCTGATTCCAGTCAGCCACAACCAACACTCCACCAGGCTTTAGCACCCGCATTAATTCTCTGGCAAAAACGGCTTTATCTGGCATGTGGGGGCCTGCTTCAATCGACCAGACCACATCAAAACTGGCATCTGGAAACGACAGTGCCATTGCATCATCAACTGCAAACTGGGCGTTTAGTCCTTGGGGCGTTAATTCCTGGGCGCGGTTCACTTGCTGTGGGCTGATGGTAATCCCTGTGACAGCAAACCCATAATCTCGCGCTAAAATCCGGCTGCTACCCCCAATCCCACAGCCAACATCTAAGACGGTAGTACCAGAAGGTAATTTATCTAAACCACCCCATTTAACCATTTCATGTACAAAGTCAGATTTAGCAGCCAAAAAATCCTTGCGTCGCGGTGGCGAACCGTAATGACCGAGGTGAATGTGTTCCCCCCAATAAAACTCTACGATGCCGTCAAGAGTCCATTGATCGTAGGAATTGGCGACTGTGGATGAGGATTGATACTTGCGGGAAGTTAGGAAATAAGCCGCAATTCCAATTACTAAAAGCAGAAGAAAACCAATTACAGAATATAATAAAGTTGACATTTTTTTTGAACGCTCCTGTACACCTATTTGAGTCGAAATAACGGTTTACTTATTGCTGCTTGTCCCGAATCAGACGAGCGATGTCTTAACCGCCCAAGGTCGGCGATTGCAATATAAATCATCCGATACATCGACATTGCAATGTTTTGAACATCTTGAATAATTTTCCCTTGAAGTAGACTGGGCTTGTGTTTACCTTGAGGGAGAGCCGTTTGTTTGACAAAGGGATGAATAGAAGTGGGAATCTTCCCATCTCGGTGAAGATAGAATTTCGGCATGATGATTAACTGAAGTATTAATTTAGTAAATTAGCAATTTCTATGGGAAATTGGGAAAGTATTTGTTCAGTATTGGAACAGGAATATGTACGTCATACACGCCATTTACTACCTGTTTTTTAACAACTTCTACCTGTTAGTTATACCAATTCTGTATGAAGATGCACTGAACCATATTTAAGTACAAAAAAGAAGAAAGAAAAACGAACCGCAAAGTACGCATTCGCGCAGTGTCTCGTCAGAGAAGGACACAAAGGAAAAAAGAAAGAAGTTAAAAAGGTTTGGCGCAGCCTCATAAAGAAATGGTACTAATACAGCATTTCCTTGTTGCTGTGACTATTTGCAAGCGATACTCTCATCTGGAGTGGCTTATAGCGATCGCTGCATCTAAAGACACAACTTGTACCAGAAATTAATCGTTTACCCTCTCATCGAAAGTCGTAATCTTTAGCGTCTTGATATGTGGAGCTATGAGAACGTAAAGCTGAGTAGTTGTAGAAATCTTCATAAGAATACTTATCTGTGCCTCGCAGATGTACAAGATTTACAAGTTCACTTCGGCGGGCATTCTGACTCACAAGGCAAGCCTTGATTACAGCTGCGGGACAGCGCCGGATTTACACCGGACTTTCCCCGTTTCCTCTAGCGGCTGTTCCCCACTAGAACCGAGATTCATCTGAATACTAACACAACCTGAGTTCGATATAACAGAAACGCTTCAAAATCAATGATGGTTACTGGTAATATTACTTAGGATTTTGTTAAAAAATTTATTTATTGAAGTTATTAACTAGCAATTATTTATCAATAGCTTGAAATTATTGACAATCACTCAAGCCTAAAAAACCTCGAACTCTTATGAGCAGAGATTTATAGCTACACAAATTTTGCATGAATTTTTACTCTCTAAAAAGGCATAGAGTCTACACCCTACCTCGAACTCCGTTCATCCACCTCAGATACTCAAACCTCCCCATGCCCAATGCCCTCTTTCAGCATTGCTACCAATTTTTCAATATGTGCTGCTTCATGGGTTGCCATCAAAGATATTCTGATGCGACTTGTAGGCACTGTAGGAGGACGAATGGCTGGGGCAAAAATGCCAGCGTCTCTTAACTGCTTTCCAGCTTGGAGAGCATCTGTGGCATTAGGCAGTTGAAAACAGAGTATAGGTGATTCTGAAGGCAGTAATTTTAGGTTAGGTAACTGTTGCAGCAAAGTTTTTAAGTAATGCACATTCTGCCACAATTGGGCACGGCGTTGCGGTTCTTGTTGTACTATTTTGACTGCTGCTAAAGCTGCGGCTGTATCAGCAGGTGAAAGCCCTGTGGTATAAATCCAACTTGGTGCGCGGTTTCGCAAAAAGTCAATTAGGGCGCTACTTCCTGCTACATACCCGCCTAAACTACCCAAAGCTTTACTTAAAGTACCAATTTGAATTAACTGCTTTCCTGTACACCCGAAATGCTCAACACATCCAGCACCAGTTTTTCCCAATACCCCAGTGGCGTGAGCTTCATCAACTAGCAACATAGAGCTAAATTCATCAGCCAAATCCAACAGTGCGGGCATTGGACATAAATCACCATCCATGCTGAAGACGGTATCAGTAAGAATCAAACAGCGTCGGTAATTTTGTCGCTGCTGACTCAACTGGGTTTTTAGTGCTGCAAGATCACAGTGGGGATATTCCACAACTGTTGCACCACTGAGAATCGCTCCATTTTTGAGACTGGAATGATTGTATTGGTCAGATAAAATTAAATCGCGCTTACCAACCAAAGCGGTAATTGCACCCAAATTAGCTAAATAACCAGAACTGAATACCAAAGCATCTTCAGTCTGTTTGGTAGATGCGATCGCCTCCTCTAACTCCCTGTGTAATTCCCGTTGCCCACTGAGTAATCTAGAACCAGTGCTACCAGTTCCAAATTCAGCGATCGCAGCAGTTGCGGCTGCCATTAACCGCTCATCCCCAGCTAATCCCAAATAGTCATTACTGGCAAAATTAATTACCTTTTGCCCAGCTAAAACCACCGTTGCACCCGGACGACCATTAATAGGTTGTACCGAACGATACCAGTCAGCCCGATGAATTGTTGCTAAGGACTGTTCTAGCCAAGCATAAGGATCAGTGGGCATAGGGGGAGCAGGGGAGAATAAGAAATAACTAATGACAAAGGACAAATGACAAATGACCAATGACAATTAAACTTGTTCGCTACTGAGATGAGCGATCGCTTGTTTAATCCAATCTTCGACATAAGCATCTTTGGGTAGTCCAATGTCTTCACTGACCACATGGAGGGCGTGACTGACCTCATGGGCAGTATATCCCAAGGCGAAGAGAGTCATCTGCACCTCTTCGAGAATTCCCGGTGCTGGCCCACCTGTGGCGACGAAGAACCCGGCTGATTTGCGCCACTCGACTAATTTGCTTTTCAGTTCCAAACAGATGCGCTCTGCGATTTTTTTGCCCACACCTGGAGCCTGAATTAAGATTTGTATATTGCCAGCGATAATTGCTTGGACTAAATCTGGTAGTTCCAGAGTGTCCAGCAGTGCGATCGCTAAGGCTGCACCAATCCCTGTGACAGTCAGCAAGTGGCGAAATAAATCGCGTTCAGATGGCGAAGCAAAGCCATATAGAAAGGGCACTTCTTCGCGAATTTGCAAATGGGTAAAAATTTGCGCCACTCCTCCCGACTCTGGTAACTGGTTTGCTAGGCGTTGGGGAACTTGCAAATCATACCCCAAGCCATTCACTTCCAGAGTCAAAATCACACGATTAGCGCCAATTGTTTGGATACCAGCGACTATACCTTTTAGATAACTAATCATTACAAGAGACCAAAATAATTTAAGCCTTCAATAATTCCACCTGCACAAAAACCTTTTGCCAGGTAGCGGTGCGTAGCGGGATACTCATCGTGCCATTGGAGTAACTCTTTTCGGGCATTCCCGACGATGATTCCCCGTTCGTTGCCTACAGCAAATAAAGCAATATCATTACCTGAATCACCACAGACAACTGTTTGTTCTGCTGCAAATTTCCACTTCTGGCGTAAAAACTGCATTGCCTGACCTTTATCGCTGCTATGGGGTACAATGTCAAGGTCAATACCGCTACTGTAGATTAACTTTACATTTAATTTATATTTCTGCAACTCTGTTTCAAGTTGTGGTAGAACATTTGCAGATACTTCTTGTTCTAGAAAAAAACTCACTTTGAAGGGACGCTGTTCTGAATCTGGTTGCCGAACTAACTCACGGTATTTGCGGGTAATAGATAATACAGTTTCCCGTTCCCATCCCGGAGAGAGGATTTCTGACCAACCTGAGTCTGGAGTATCAGTACCATCGAGATAAATTTCTGTACCCACAGATAGGACGAGGGCATCCGGTTGCAAAAGATTTTTTTGGGCTTGGAGTTCTTTGTAAAGCACAGGCGATCGCCCGGTAGAATAAACGATTTTAGTCCCGTATTCTTGGCGATGTCTCTTCAGCAGTTGGTTTAGTTCTGGTAAAGCGCTGTCATCGCCCACAGTCCGATATACGAGGGTGTCATCTAGGTCGGTTACAAACAAAAATGGTTTCATGATTAGACCTCTTGCAAAATTTCGTTATTCTACCGCGTGAAGAGAATTTTGCAAGAAGTTTACTAAAAACAAAACAAGTTGAAACTCGCGTTTACTGATAAGCTAAAAATAATTTTTCTATATTGCTTGATTGTAGCTGCGATCGCAGCTATATATTATCTCAAAAATAAAAGATGAGAACTACATCACCACACTGGGCTGCTTCTTGAAAGAGGGATAGTACCCCTAATTAGTATTTTAATAATACAAAAATGGTTCTTCAGTATATATTGAAACTGATACAGGAGTTTGCAAGTAAGTGAGGTAAAAACGCAGGACTTACGTATCAGATATAAAGGGTATTTTTTTATTTGAAAGTCCCATACCTGACTTTGAGACTTAGCTTGTGTACTAGACATCTCCGAAATCCTCTGTATGAATAGTACTGAATTTTATCCTTGCCCCATCTGTTCGACCCTAGTTAAATATTTCACAAGATATCCACGTGCCGTTTGTAATAATTGCTATGGCAAAGCAAGTGATGCTCAGGGACGAAAGTTGAGTTTCTTTAATACTTCAATGAGTGGAGGATTTGAGGCTATTGTAACTGAAACTCAAGAAAGGCATCAAAATCACATTTGCTACATTAATGGGGTGAAATGCTGGGCTGATGAAGCTCGGTTTGGCGGTATCGTCATTGAAGCGATGATAGATGATGATTTGGCTAATCACTAGGAACGCGATCGCTATTATCCCAGATGTAATCTTATCTGATTTCCGAACAAGTAAACAGGCTATTTAGTCTTAATATGTTTCCAAAAATCAAATCGGAGTTTTTATATGCCGAGTCAAAAAAAAGAGCCAATGGGATGTGGATGCTCAAATATTCCGATCTCTATAATCCTAATTATTTTAGGAGGTGGTTATTGGTGGTTTAGCCAGAAAGGATATATAGAAATCACCAAGTTTTTAGATAATAGCAAGAAGATAAATATAGATATTTTTAACCCTGCTACAACTAGTTATCCAACTATTACTCCAACTGCTTCTCAAACACCGTTACCCTCTTTGAAAATTACTCCAGATTTAGCTATTGATAACAAAAATATACCAAAAATAATCTCAAATAAAAAAATACCATTACCTCAAACGGCTTGGGAGAGAAAAGCAATTAGAGGAATTTATTTAACTCGTTACCAAATTACCAATAATGCAGACGAACAAACAATTCGCCAAAGAGTTCGTTACTATCGCTCTCAAGGAATTAATACAATTATTCACGGTGTTTGGGGTAATGGTTGTACGATGTATAATAGCGATGTTATGCAGCAAACTTTTGGCTATAAAAGTTGCCCAAACCAGTTTCAAGAGCAATGGTTAAATTGGTTGATAGATGAAGCGCATAAACAAGGAATGCAAGTTCATGCTTACTTCGAAAAAGGTATTAAAATAGATAAGAATAGCCCAATTTTTGATTTGGCAATTACCCGGAAATGGATTGTTCCAGGAGTAGATAAAACCTACTCTGGCATTGACCATTATGTACTTGATGTAGAGATTCCAGAAGTTGGCAATCTTTTTAAGAATATCTTAGTAGAGTTTGTCAAAAAATATCCAAGTATCGATGCAGTTCAATGGGATGATTATCTCGGTTATTATGCTGAATTACCAGGAAAAGTTGACCGCACTGCAAATTTAACTAAATTTGTGCAGCAAATGTTAACTTCTATGAAAAAAGCTAATAAATCGGTGAGTTTTGATATTTGTCATCATAACCCCTATTGGGCTAAAAAATATTTTGCGGCTGACTGGGAAAAATGGGGCGCAGATCGCGTATTTATTCAAGCTTATAATGATAGTAATTTTGTTGAGGAATTAAATTATGCTCAAAAATATGCTGGAGTTGCAATTACAGATCGGCAACTGAGTCGTTTAAAAGAATTAGTTGATAACCCAAAAATCAAAAGCATCTTAGTTTTTCCGTTTTCGGGAAACCCAGAAAAAACAGCTTCTAGCTTAAAAAACTCGATCTGAACTAGGAGCAAATCTTCTAGTTGGAGAACAAGAGTTAGACTGGTGAAAGCGAGGGTTTATGCAGATGACACCTTGTGTATGTGCTTTTACAGAATGTAGCGCAATATTTCTCTAAAAATGATTAGATTGTAGTATTTTATAAAAAGCACAGCAGACTATAGAATAGCAAATGTACTAGCTTTCTCCGAGGTTAAGTATACAAAACCCCTGCATTAGTGTGGTAACACCAATTAACTTAACAGTGATGCTTTGTTGATCGCTCTTCATCTCTATGTCCCAAGTATCGCTCCCCCAATCGCTCCATCCATACCTACCCCTCACCGCTCTTGCGCCCATGCAGGATGTGACAAGCCTCTGGTTTATGAAGGTCATTGCCCACTACGGCAGTCCTGACTACTTCTTCACCGAATATTTCCGCGTGAATGATACGTCACGGCTCAATCGTAGCATTCTGTCAGCAATCACCGAAAACGACACGGGTCGCCCCGTCTTTGCTCAAATGATTGGCGAAAGCGTTCCAGACTTGGTAAGAACAGCAAAGGAACTCTGCGGCTATAATATCGCTGGAGTTGACTTGAACATGGGCTGTCCAGCACCTAGAATCTATCGCAAAAATGTTGGGGGTGGATTGCTGCTCTTACCAGAAAAAGTGGATCGGATTTTGGGAGAACTCCGTTCTGCTGTGAACGATCGCCCTTTAACCGTCAAGATGCGCTTAGGCTTTGAAAATACAGATAACTTTTACAAAATTCTAGATATGGTCAATCGCCACAGCATTGATTTGCTGAGTTTGCATGGCCGCACGGTGAAAGATATGTACCACGGGGCAGTGAAATATGATTTGATTGGTGAAGCGGTTAGACGGGTTGATTGTCCAGTGCTTGCCAATGGCAACATCTACTCGGCAACAACTGCTCTTGAAGTGCTTTCTCAAACGGGTGCGGCGGGTGTGATGGTGGGACGCTGGGCGATCGGCAATCCTTGGCTTTTTAATCAAATTCGGCAGGCTTTGCGCTTCGAGCCAATCACGCCCGTTCCTTTAGTAGAAGTACGCAACTATATTGATCGTTTATGGCAAACCCCCATAGCGGCAACTATGCCAGAGCGATCGCGCGTGGGCTACCTCAAAATGTTCCTCAACTACATTGCCCTGAGTGTTGACGCTGAAGGTCATTTCCTGCGGCTGATGCGACGGACGCAGACCGAGGTAGAACTGTTTAACCTGTGCGATCGCGTTCTCCTTGCTGATCTGACGAAAACTTTAGCCCTAGCACCCTCCTTGAGCGTATAACTAAGCTAATTGCAACGTAGCCACTATTCCCCTTAATACTGCGTTGCAGCACCTGATTAACCCACCTGCACCGGAAAAGGTGGAGATTAATAGAGGTAAGATGACATTGCGAATTGGCGATCGCGGTAAATTCACAATTCACTTGGACATTGTTCTGTAAGTGCGTTTCATATTGCATTAATTTTCAAATACAAGGATACAGATGACACCACAAGATGCACGACAATATGCACCAGCAACTGAGCGTAACCGCGAAGCAATTTTAGAAGTACTTTTACAAGTGTTGCCGGAAAGTGGCACTATTTTAGAGATAGCAAGTGGTACTGGTGAACACGCAGTCTTTTTTGCATCCAAGCTCAGAGATTGTCTGTGGCTACCAACAGATGTAAATCCACAATTACGAGCCAGCATTATTGCATGGACTGAACACAATGTATGTGATAACGTTTATGCACCGCAATATCTTGATGTCAGAGAACCAGTTTGGGTAGTGGAGAATGGTGCATTTGATTGGCTGAATAGGGAGCCAATTGTTGCCATCGTCAACATCAATATGATTCACATTTCACCTTGGTCAGCCTGTCTGGGGTTAATAGCAGGGGCAGGTCGTATCCTCAAAGCAGGAGGTATCCTCTATTTGTATGGCCCCTTCAAACAAAGTGGAGAACATACAGCAGCGAGTAATCTAGCATTTGATGAATATTTACGCGCTGAAAACCCAGAGTGGGGTGTGCGTAACTTAGATGATGTTGTAGCAGTAGCTAGCACACAGAATCTCAGCTTGAAACAGATTTACCAAATGCCAGCAAATAATCTTTCAGTAGTGTTTCAACGTTGTACATAGTGAATAATTTTTATCAATAGACTTATCCGAAAATGGTAAATGTATACGGCAAATGGATTTCAGCGATTATAATGGAATGTGCGATCGCTAGATTAGGTATACGAAAGAATAAGGGTTTGAGCATAAATTACGGCTAAATTATCAGTTTAGGGGCAAAAATATTGGTAAAGATAAAATTTATTTGCTACGAACAAATTTAAATATTAATAGCTAGTGAAAGTAAACAATTAAGCCGTAGCCTGACTAACCCACAAACGGTCATAATTACCTGGCTATACTTGTGCCTTG
>NNBU01000070.1_pt1 | contig 54287 bp, 31 predicted proteins | sample 1173781 | NCBI WGS metagenome assembly NNBU01 (sample SAMN07173937, study PRJNA388173) | plant metagenome | biome: Plant school; feature: Soil; material: Symbiotic tissue of Blasia pusilla L.; isolation source: symbiotic tissue sample KVJ2 | host: Blasia pusilla | place: Norway: Troms, Kvaloya...
TGCACTGCTGACAGAAATACCTGAAAAGTCACCTGCATTGATGCCGTTGATGGCAAAGCCGTTAGTGCCATTGAGGATGGAGAGGTTGAGTTGGGCATCAAAACCCCCCTTGCTGCCAAACACCACGTAGCTCTGCCCTAAAACGTCACCGTTGGGGTTAGCAAAAGGTGCCCCGATAATCAGGTCGTCGATGCCGTCGCCGTTGATGTCTCCCGCACTGCTGACAGAACTTCCTGAAAAGTCACCTGCATTGATGCCGTTGATGGCAAAGCCGTTAGTGCCATTAAGGGTGGAGAGGTTGAGTTGGGCATCAAAACCCTCCTTGCTGCCAAACACCACGTAGCTCTGCCCTGAACTGTCGCCATTGGGATCGGCAGCATATGCCCCAATAATCAGGTCGTCGATGCCGTCGCCGTTGATGTCTCCTGCACTGCTGACAGAAATACCTGAAAAGTCACCTACATTGATGCTGTTGATGGCAAAGCCGTTAGTGCCATTGAGGATGGAGAGGTTGAGTTGGGCATCAAAACCCCCCTTGCTGCCAAACACCACGTAGCTCTGCCCTAAAACGTCACCGTTGGGGTTAGCAAAAGGTGCCCCGATAATCAGGTCGTCGATGCCGTCGCCGTTGATGTCTCCTGCACTGCTGACAGAAATGCCTGAGAAGTCATATGTATCGATGCCGTTGATGGCAAAGCCGTTAGTGCCATCGAGATTAGATAAGTTAAAAGTTGAATTTACCATTATTTCTCCCTGTGTTAGTTTTTATGAGTTATTTGTCGTTAGTCATTAGCAAGACACTAGTACCGCAAGGCGGAATTAAAAATTAAAAATTAAAAATTAAAAATGAATACAGCGTAAGTGTTTTATTCATTTGGAATAGGTGGTTTATTTCCACCGACCTGTACTAGTTTGTGTAATTCGTAATTACGATCGCGTAAGGGTTTTAGAGATTTCAAATGGGTGGCTTATTTATGTGGAGTTGTATTAGGCTGAGTACCAACGCTAGGTTCGCTGATCGCTTCTGCTCTCTTCCAAAATTGAGTTGCACATCTATTAATATTTCCCCGCTTACTCTCTTTGATGCCTCTCTGCTGCCACATCCGACTGATAGCGGTAATTGAATAATTCGTAATTCGTAATTCGTAATTAGGAGGTTTAATCACAAATTACAAGCTTTCCAATTACGAATTGTATTGATAGGGGTATTTTTATGTCAGCTAGTAAACCTAGCTGAGTTTGTAAGCAAAAATTACTTTAATAACCTTCAAATCACTTAAATACTCTGATGAATATCTAAGCATTGTCAATAGACTGTGTGTAATTTTGGTAAATTTACAGTAAATTTTAGGAAGTGCTATATAAAGTTTTTGTGTCACTGATAGCGGATCTCTACGGTTAAGCAAGCTAGCAAGAGCGTCTGTCTGCGACACGCTGCGCGTTCGCGTAAGCATCCCACAGGGAACGTAAAGAAGCGTTAGCAAGTCATTGAGCGTTACAGCCCGTGGTAGCCATTGCACTCTTCTTAGAGATTGTGTTGACGAACGAAACCTAAAAATTTGTGCGTTTGCTAACTGAAATTTAGGTTCAACACAACTTAAATTACAGCGTTAGTAACGAAAATAATGATTTTACTAACTAAAATGATTATTTTGTAACGAAATTTCTATTGTTTGTTACAAAAATTGCAACTTGAGTTACCAAAGTTGCAATTTTTATAACTAAAATTAGGGCTGATATTCAGAGAGTGTCGCGTTTTGCGAGATATTGGTACATCTGCCAACGGGCATCTACCTCAGCTTGGGCTTGTTCTAACAAATGCTTGGCAACGTCGGGTTTGCTCTTGGTCAGCATTTTGAAGCGATTTTCTTGATACATGGAATGTTCTACCGATTGCGTAGGCGATCGCATATCCAATTGCAATGGATTTTTACCCTGTTTGAGCAACTCTGGATTATGCCGATACAGCAACCAACGACCTGATTCTACCAGAGTTTTTTGATGATTCATCCCTGTAGTCATGTTAATGCCGTGGGCAATGCAATGGCTGTAAGCAATAATCAGTGATGGGCCGTCATAAGCTTCTGCTTCCAGAAATGCTTTCAGGGTATGTTCATCTCTAGCGCCAAGGGCTACACTCGCTACGTAGACATTTCCGTAGGTCATGGCAATCATCCCTAAGTCTTTTTTCGGCGCAGGCTTACCACTGGCGGCATATTTAGCAACTGCGGCTTTTGGCGTAGCTTTGGAAGATTGACCGCCTGTGTTGGAATATACTTCTGTATCCATTACCAAGATGTTGACATTCCGACCACTAGCAATTACATGATCGATACCGCCAAAGTCAATATCATAAGCCCAACCGTCACCGCCAACAATCCAGACGCTTTTTCTCACCAAATAGTCTGCAAGGGATTTGAGATTTTGGATTTTGGATTTTAGATTAGGATCGAGAGTTACGATTTCATCTAATCTCTGCTGCAACAGTTCTATTCTTTCGCGCTGTTCCCAAATATCAGCTTCAGATTTTTGTTCAGCTTTGAGGATGGAAGAAACAAGGTTTTCATCTATTTCACTCCCCAATTTTTGCAACAATTCCGCCGCAAACTCAGCTTGTTTGTCGAGAGAAAGGCGGAAGCCAAAACCGAATTCGGCGTTATCTTCAAATAAATTATTAGACCACGCTGGGCCGCGTCCTTGGGCGTTGGTTGTCCAAGGAGTGGTGGGGAGATTTCCGCCATAGATTGAAGAACAACCTGTAGCATTGGCGATGACAGCGCGATCGCCAAATAGTTGTGTTAATAATTTTAAATAAGGTGTTTCACCACAACCTGCACAAGCACCAGAGAATTCAAATAATGGTTCTTGCAGTTGTTGCTGGCGAATCTGGTTTACTTTTAGCGATCGCCTATCAGGATTAGGTAAACTCAAAAAGAAATCCCAGTTTTTTCGCTCTTGTTCTCGCAATGGCAACTGCTGCGCCATGTTAATTGCTTTCAGCGATGGCTCAGATTTATTTTTAGCAGGGCAAATATTTACACAAATTGTACATCCCGTGCAGTCTTCTGGGGCAACTTGAATGGTAAATTTTTGATTGGCAAAGTCTTTATCTTTTGCACCAGTTGACTTAAAGGTTCCTGGCGCATTGACTAACTCATTTACTTGATAAGCCTTTGCCCGGATGGCGCTGTGGGGACAAACCATGACGCACTTACCACATTGTACGCACACATCCGGCTCCCACACAGGTATCTCTTCGGCAACGTTACGTTTTTCCCACTTGGCAGTACCTACGGGGAAAGTGCCATCAACTGGTAGTGTGCTAACAGGTAAGTCATCACCTTCCCACACCATGATTTTGCCCAGAACTTCTTGCACAAATTCGGGAGCGGAGTCTAGCAATTTTGGATTTTGGATTTTGGATTTTGGATTGTTGATTGTTTGAGGGATATTTACTTTATGCAAGTTGTCTAAGGTGTTGTCTACAGCTTGCAAGTTCATGCGGACAACTTCTACACCTTTTTTACCGTAGGTTTTGTCAATCGCTTGTTTGATTTTAGCGATCGCTTCTTCTTGTGGCAAGACACCCGCTAAAGCAAAGAAGCATACCTGCATAATCGTGTTAATTCTGCCACCCATGCCACTTTCACGAGCAACCTGGCTAGCATTAATTACGTATAACTTCAAATGCTTGTCGATAATTTGCTGCTGCACCTTTATCGGTAAATATTCCCAGACGGTATCTGCATTGTATGGACTGTTAAGCAGCAAAGTCGCCCCAGGAATAGCAGCCTTCAAAATATCTATGCGTTCTAGAAATCCCCAGTGGTGACAACCAATAAAGTTGGCTTGGTCAATTAGATAAGTAGAACGAATTGGCTCTTTGCCAAAACGGAGGTGAGAGACAGTTATCGAGCCAGATTTCTTGGAATCGTAGACAAAGTAGCCTTGGGCGTAATTGTCGGTTTCTTCACCAATAATCTTGATAGAGTTTTTGTTAGCCCCAACAGTACCATCAGCACCCAACCCATAGAACATTGCCCTGACAACATTATCCGATTCTGTAGAGAAGTTAGGGTCAAAGTTTAGAGAAGTATAAGTAACATCGTCATTAATCCCAATCGTAAAATGATTCTTCGGTTTAGCTTCGGCAAGGTTATCAAAAATCCCCTTCACCATCGCCGGCGTAAATTCCTTAGAAGAAAGACCATAACGCCCACCAATAATTTTAGGGTATGAGAGAGTATTTTCTCCCCCTGCCTCCCCTGCCTCCCCTGCTCCCCCTGCTCTCTTATCTCCCCACGCTTCATGAATAGCAGCCACAACATCTAAATACAAAGGCTCACCGGCGCTACCTGCTTCTTTGGTGCGGTCGAGAACTGCGATCGCTTGTACACTGGTTGGTAATACTGCAACAAACCTTTGAACATCAAAGGGGCGGTAAAGTCGCACTTTCACCACACCAAGTTTTTCACCACGAGCGTTAAGGTAATCTACTGTTTCATGGACGGTTTCACAACCTGAACCCATGAGAACGATAACGCGATCGGCATCGTTAGCACCGTAATATTCATAGATTTTATAATGCCTTCCCGTGCGTTCTCCAAATTCATCCATGATGCGTTGGACAATTTCTGGACAGGCGTTGTAATAAGGGTTAGCGCCTTCACGTCCTTGGAAGTAGACATCGGGGTTTTGAGCAGTCCCCCGTAATACGGGACGGTCTGGGGTCAAGGCACGGCTGCGGTGGGCAAGTATTAAATTATCGTGGATTAGCGATCGCAAATCATCATCTGAAAGCAATTTAACTTTTTGCACTTCATGGGAGGTGCGGAAGCCGTCAAAGAAATGCATAAAGGAGACTCGCGTCTCTAGGGTAGCAGCATGAGCAATGAGAGCAAAGTCTTGACTTTCCTGCACCGAAGCGGAACACAGCAGGGCAAAACCAGTAGCACGAGCTGCCATCACGTCGCTATGGTCGCCAAAAATTGATAACGCATGAGTAGCCAAAGAACGGGCTGCAACGTGAACCACGGCGCTAGTCAACTCACCAGCAATTTTGTAGAAGTTGGGTATCATCAACAATAATCCCTGAGATGCCGTGAAGGTGGTACTCAGAGAACCTGTTTGCAATGCACCATGTACAGCACCAGCCGCTCCTCCTTCACTCTGCATCTGCACGACGCTGGGAATAGTACCCCAGAGGTTAGGACGACTTTCGGCTGACCAAGCATCTGCCCATTCACCCATTGCTGAAGAGGGGGTGATGGGATAAATGGCAATCACTTCATTTAGTTTGTAAGCAACACGGGCGACAGCTTCATTCCCATCGATGGTTGCAAAGGTTTTGTTCATAATTGGATTTTTGTCCCCGTCTCTCAGTGTTAATAGTAAGAGCAGAATTTAGGAGTCAGTCATCAAAGTAATTTGTAATTGATAATTGTAAGAATTCAGGAGTCAAAATTCAGAATTCAGAATAGTCAAAGAATTAGGAAAAATTATACATAAATGTATTAATCATGCTGCATTCCTTCCTTTTAAATTCTGACTTATGAATTCTAGGTGCTGAATTCTTACTAAGAATTTATCAATGACTGCCGGCTCTTTAATTAACTTTAAATAAATACTTCATATATTAGTATCTCATCCGAAATACTGCGTCTATTAATATGTATTAATAATGTACTCAATAGCCAAAACACTTATTAGATAAGGCTTTCAGTTAATTGATTATTTTTTGTGGGGTATAGGGTCGGGCTTCTATCTCGTTTTCATCCCCGTTAGGGGAAGTGGTTATGTAAAGGCAGTGGGAGGATGTGTTTGACGTATCCGATGACAAAGAGTTTACATCCCCGTTAGGGGAAGTGGTTATGTAAAGAGTTACCTTTTGGAAACCTTGCCAGGAGCGGGTTTGGAACCCCCTAATCGACACACCTTTTTTCATTGTCAATAGAATGGTGCTTATTGATAAAAAAGTTGTGATTTTATCGGCTGAAACCCTTGCTACAAGAGCAATCGACACACCTCAACGGAATTATGAGGTTTTCAAGGATCGGGTGAGGTGTGTAGATGAAGTTCATCTGGGCACAAGCTTGTCAACAAGGACAACCAACAGATGGTGATAAGACAATTGACGGTGACATAATTTTAGTAGCCCAAGCTGTAACTATTATCGGTGCAAATGTTGCGTAGCTTGTCGCCGTAGGCATCGCAACAACTAATTTTGGTCATTTATCAAGGTTTGTTGCAGCCGATTTGTGGCAAAACATTAAAGTAAGTTGAGTGAAACCCAACATTCTATCAGGTTAACGCTGGGTTTCACAGAATTTAACTACCTTGATTAGGCGGTATTTGTTCCGGTGGCGTTTCTGCTGGGGGAGCGAGTACCGCATCCGGCGCAATCTCTTCTACGGGAATCGGTTGCTTATCCTCAATTTCTAAATCTGGTTGCGCTGCTTCCACCAATTCAGGAGATGGGGGATGTGGGGGAATCGCTTCCGGTACAATCTCAGTTTTTGCTTCGGTGTCAGTAGTAACTATCTCCTCTGCTGGTGGTTCTGGTATGACAATAGTTTTGTCGATAATCTCAATAGCAGGTTTTTCTGCTAATACAGAGGTAATATCTTCAGGCTTTGGCGTTGTAGGTGTTTTTTTACTTACAGTCTGTTGCACCTTGTCTTTGGCGCCACTGAAGGTGCTACCCAAACTTTTTTGCAACTGGCCCAGCCGTTCCTGAAGGGACAACTTATTTACCTGTTCCTGAATACCAGTTTTCACCGTCTCAGCACTGGGCACTTGGGTTTGTTGTGCCTGCGGGGTCAATTGGCGACGTAATGATAGAGTTTGCCAGCCAAACGAGACCAAAAGAGCCACACTAGCCAGATGACCCAGCAACAAACCCCCAGAAATGCGTGGTGCAAACACCCATAAAACTAAGGCGTAAAATAATCCCACACCACTCCAGATAAAATCATTCTTGCGGTGGATTTCTGGAAAAAAGAAAGCTGCTATATAAATGGCTAAACTACCAAGACCGACCACCAAAGCTAGGATATATGCCAGCATTATTTGGTTACTCCTTACTGCGTCCTTTGACTATTTAAATTTTGCAAATTTTGCCAGTCAATTGTTGATTTAGATACAATTTAAAATTAATTATCCGTGTTAGTTGTGGATTTTTGCCCTTTATTCAAGTCTTAAGGTCTTCTTTAGGGGAGAACGGAAAATATCGGACTACCCTTATAGGTAAAGGATCTGCAAGAGTTAGCCAGAAATTTTTTATGACACTACAAAGCTTTGGTGTGATTGGATTAGCCGTTATGGGTGAGAACATCGCTCTCAACGTGGAGCGCAATGGCTTCCCAATTGCAGTTTACAACCGCTCCCGAGAAAAAACGGATGCGTTTATGGCGCAGCGTGCCACAGGACGGAACGTCAAAGCCGCCTTTACCCTGGAAGAATTCGTCGCCTTATTGGAACGTCCCCGCAAAATCCTAGTAATGGTGCAAGCTGGTAAGCCAGTGGATGCGGTGATTGCTCAACTAAAACCTTTGTTAGAAGAAGGCGATATCATTATTGACGGTGGCAACTCTTGGTTTGAAGATACGGAACGACGCACTCAGGAATTAGAACCCGCAGGGCTTCGGTATCTTGGTATGGGTGTCAGTGGCGGTGAAGAAGGGGCACTAAATGGCCCATCTCTGATGCCTGGAGGTACAACAAGCTCTTACGAGTTTCTATCACCAATTTTCAACAAAATTGCTGCCCAAGTCGATGATGGCCCTTGTGTAACCTATATTGGCCCTGGTGGTTCTGGCCACTATGTCAAAATGGTACACAACGGCATTGAGTACGGCGATATGCAGCTAATTGCTGAAGCCTACGACTTGCTGAAAAATGTCGCTGGATTAAACCCCAGTCAGCTACATGATGTGTTTGCTGAATGGAATACCACCGATGAACTCGATTCATTTTTGATTGAGATTACGAAGAATATCTTCCCATATATTGACCCAGAAACAAATAAACCCTTGGTGGATTTGATTGTTGACGCAGCAGGTCAAAAGGGAACTGGACGCTGGACTGTACAAACTGCATTGGAATTGGGAGTTGCTATTCCTACAATTACAGCAGCAGTTAATGCCCGGATTATATCTTCGATTAAAGATGAGCGGGTTGCAGCATCTAAAGTCCTCACAGGCCCCAGTGGCAAGTATGACGGGCAAACCAAGGACTTTATCAATAAAGTACGCGATGCTCTCTATTGCTCAAAAATCTGTTCTTATGCTCAAGGGATGGCGTTGCTATCCACAGCTTCAAAAACATATAACTGGAATTTGGATCTGGGCGAAATGGCGCGGATTTGGAAAGGTGGTTGTATTATTCGCGCTCGCTTTTTGAATAAGATTAAGAAGGCTTTTAGCGAAAATCCAGCTTTGCCTAACTTGCTGTTAGCTCCCGAATTTAAGCAGACAATTCTTGACAGACAGACTGCTTGGCGGGAAGTGATTGCGACAGCCGCAACAGTAGGAATTCCAGTACCTGCGTTTAGCGCCTCCTTAGATTATTTTGACAGCTATCGCCGCGATCGCTTACCTCAAAATCTAACTCAAGCACAACGCGACTACTTCGGCGCACATACCTACCTGCGTCTTGATAAGCCCGGAAGTTTCCACACTGAATGGGTTCCTATTGCTGAAGCTAAGAAGTAAGCTTTCATACATCTAAAGTCTCAATTTATTGGGAAACTTTAGACTGTTTCAGAATAAATATTACAAGTGACTCTGAGTTTCAGAGTCACTTTCTTTTTAATGCTGAGTTATAGCAAAGTGCTGAGTGCTGAGTAAAAACCCAGTTAGTTCAAGGCTTTGGGCAATCAACACTGTCCTAACCTATGTGACTACGGCTATAAATGCAAAATAAAACTGCTGTCTCTTATACCAATTTGAAAAAAGAATGCGACAAATAGATCATTTGTAGAGACGCGATGAATCGCGTCTTTACCCAATGATGTGTTGCAATCATTAATTGAATGAGTATTATTGATTGATTTTAAGGCAATACGCTTGGGCTAAGGGTTATTGAGTGTAGGTAATTGGTCTTTGAAGACGCGATAAATCGCCGTCTCTACAAGTGTTTTGGTATTATCTGAACTGTATTAGATTTTAAGGATTATTATTACCAAGAAATTTTGCTTTTAATTCTTCTAATTCTTGATCTATTTTATTTGTACTAGAAGGCTGAGGTGTTGGGTTGGGTGGCTGTATTTTATTTGGTTGAGGTTTGTTGTTACCCATAAATTGGGTTTTCATTTCCTCTAATTCCCTATCAAGTTGACTAGGAGATTTGGATACAAAATTGGGTGAAGAATTTGGTGGCGATTGAGGGATAGGTTTTGGCGCAATCGCTGGTGTGGCTGCTACTTGCGACTTTTGATTTAAGTCTTTGAGAACTTCATCTACTGTTTGATAACGCCGAACGGGAATGCTTTCTAGCATTTTGTTGAGAATGTGACTCAAATGATTACTAACAGGAGTTTTTAAGTATTTCTGCCAAACCCAAGTATCGTTGTTAGTATCATAAGAATCGAATGGCGATCGCTTAGTTAATAAATTAATACAAGTAGCACCCAAACTGTAAATATCGCTGGCAAATACAGCCCTACCTCTCATTTGCTCTGGGGCTACATATTCTGGACTACCAATACTTGTACCAGTTTTATTTAAGGCAGTGCCAGTGGCAGATTTAGCAGCACCAAAATCTACTAATACTAGTTTGCGATCGCTCTGGCGTAAAATAATATTTTCTGGCTTAATATCGCGGTGAATTACGTGTCTAGTATGACAAAATTGCAACACTGACAATAAATCATTTAATAGTTGCCAAATTTGTATTTCACTAAAAGCACCTCTATGTGCTAACTCCTGGGCTAAGTTTTGCCCGTCGATAAATTCTTGTACAAGATACTGCCGAGCTTCTTGGGTAAAATATGCCAGTAGTTCGGGAATTTGGGGATGTTTACCCAATTCATCTAACTGCACCGCTTCTTGATTAAATAACTCTACGGCTTTTGCCAGAGTGTTAGTGCCTTGGGATTGGGGATAAAATTGCTTAATTACGCAGCGTGGTTTTGAGGGTTTATCCTCATCCACTGCTAAGAAGGTTTTGCCAAAACCACCTTGTCCGATTGGTTTGATAGCACGATAACGTTCTTTGAGGAGTAATTTTGCACCGCAAGTCACGCAAAAATTTACATGATCGGGATTTTCAGGCTTGGGACAGTGGGGATTAAGGCAGTAGCTCATACAGGCGATCGCTCTTATATCTCTTTATTTTACTGGCGTTGAGGATGTGGACTTCTCCGAATCCGTTAAACTATGAGCGATGTCTACGACGGGCTACGCCTACGCACTGCTTAACTAGTACAGCACGGCGGAAACAAACATACCATTTCAAATGGCGCAAAAGCTTAGAATACAATTCTTTTGACTTTTGACTTTTAACTTTTGACTTCCGCCTTGCTGTACTATCCTATACCTTCTATAACTGGATGGAAGTAGAAGGCGAATCCCAACACTGTATAGGTAGCTAATAACAAAGTGCCTTCCAGCCAATTGGACTTACCATCAGAACTAATACTGTTTGCAATCAACACTGACGCAACCACAGCTACTAATTCAAAGGGTTGGAAATCCAAATCCATTGGTTTACCCATTATCCGCCCTGCGATCACCAACACGGGCGCGACAAACAAGGCAATCTGCATACTTGATCCCACCGCTACCGAAAGGGAAAGATCCATTTTATTTTTCATTGCCACGGTGACTGCTGTAGCGTGTTCAGCCGCGTTACCGACAATGGGAACCAAAATTACCCCTGTAAACAGCGCCGTCAAACCTAGCTGAGATGTGGCCACTTCCAGAGAATCAACTAACATTTCTGACTCAATTGCCACCATTAAGGTACATACTAGCAACACGCCAATCCACAACATCATATTTGGTTTAGCATGAGGGATTTCCTCTTCTTCTGTCTCCGCTACACCCACATCATAAAGATAGGAGTGGGTTTTCATCGAAAATAGCAGCGTTAGGGCATAAACCAGGATTAACACCACAGCAACAGCAATAGAAAAATTTTGCAGTGTTTGTTCGTTAATTCCTTGAGAGGTATAATTCATGGCTGTTGGCATCAAAATGGCAATCACTGCCAAATTCATTGAATCAGCATTCACCCGCGCCACAATTGGCTGAAATGTCTGTTCTTTGTAGCGCAGTCCTCCCAAAAGCATGGAAAAACCCATCACCAGTAGTAAGTTGCTAATAATCGATCCCGTGATGCTGGCTTTGACTACATCGATTAACCCAGCGTTCAGCGCCACGAGGGCGATGATTAATTCTGTTGCATTGCCAAAGGTGGCGTTTAACAAGCCCCCCAACGATGGCCCGACTACGACAGCAATTTCTTCTGTGGCTGTACCCATCCAAGCTGCTAAGGGCAGAATTGCTAATCCAGCTGTGATGAAAACTATCAATTCTCCCCACTCCAGAAAGTGGGCTGCAACAGAAACCGGGATAAACAGTAGTAAAACGAAAAGAATAATGTTTTTGGTTGACATTTGTTGTCTTAAGTTGAGGGTATCATTCACAGCGAGCAATCCTAAGTTTTCAATTTGGAGTGTTGAATTAACTAATCACTTTCACTCAACACTCCGATATGGTACTCTCAACCGCCTGTAGACCAATTCAGAAATTGTACTGTTTTCCGTTGAGCGATGTGGATGTTGTGTAAAATCAAATTGCGATATAATGAGTTTTTGTAATATTTTGTTGCAAAAGTATGAATTTGAGCCAAAATTTTACATCAAAAATGGGGTTTAATATATTAAAAGACAATTAAATTTTGATTGGCGCTGCTAACGAGAAAACCCCTAACTGAGGCCTTGTTTAATGGCTAATTATTTTGAGCCTTCAGGGAAAGGGCTGTGCGATAACGCAGGTTTCCCACTACAATAAAACCGCTTTGTCAAAATTTCCTTGGATTCCATAGTTGTTGTTTATACCGGATTTTGTGTGAAAACTATTGTAGAAAGGTTTACGCACAATGTTTTCGGTACAACTGCAAGTTTTTTGTTTTGGATAAATATACATGACTTCTGCTGCTGAAATGCCAGCTAGCTCTGGCTCAACGTTAACATTAAATTCAGATCCCAATAACACTCATGAAACCGATCCCCTGAGAAAGGCTAATGGTGTTTATGTGACGGTGCATGGTCATTTTTACCAGCCACCAAGGGAAAACCCTTATCTGGACGCAATTGAACGCCAACCGAGCGCTGCACCTTTCCATGACTGGAATGAGCGGATTCATTGGGAATGCTATCGTCCAAATGCCTTTGCCAGAGTCTTAAATGACCAAGGCGAAGTGGTGGGGATCGTCAACAACTATGAGTATTTTAGTTTTAATATTGGGCCAACCCTGATGTCGTGGCTAGAACGCTACGACGTGGAAGTTTATCAGCGAATTTTAGAGGCGGATACGAAGAGTAGCCAACGCTTGCATGGTCATGGCAATGCGATCGCGCAAGTATACAATCACATCATCATGCCTCTGGCGAGTGAGCGCGACAAATACACCCAAATTCGCTGGGGTAAAGAAGACTTCCGCTCCCGCTTTGGCCGCGATCCCGAAGGGATGTGGCTAGCAGAAACTGCTGTAGACTACGCAACTCTAGAAGCTCTCGTTGCTGAGGGGATTCGCTTCATTGTCCTTGCACCGTCTCAAGCATTGCGTTGTCGTCCCCTCTCCACTCCAGATCATCCCCATCCTGAATGGATCGAAGTCGGTGGTAGTCAGATTGATTCTACGCGTCCCTATCGTTGTTATTTGAAGCCCACACTAGACACTTCATCATCACCTCTGAGTGCCGTTACCACTAGCCCCAACGATAGTAGTACAGAAGAATTACCCTACATTGATATCTTCTTCTACGATGGCCCGATATCGCGGGACATGGGTTTTAGTGATGTCGTTTATAATTCCAGTCACTTTGCCGGCCGGATTGGTTCGGCGGTGCGTGGGGATCATCGTCCAGCACAGTTGATCTCTGTGGCGACGGATGGGGAAACCTTCGGACACCACAAAAAGGGAACTGAGAAAACTTTAGCATACGCCTTTACCAAAGAGTTTCCTCAACAAGGTTGGACGGTAACGAACTTTGCCCACTACCTCAGCTTAAATTCTCCCAGTTGGGAAGTGGAGTTGAAGTCAGTCACAGCCTGGAGTTGCGCCCACGGTGTCGGCAGATGGGAGGATGACTGTGGTTGCGGTGGTGAAGGCGGTGTTTGGCATCAGAAATGGCGTCGTCCTTTGCGAGATGCCCTAAATTGGCTGCGGGATCAGCTAACTGAGGTGTATGCAGAACATGGTAGACAGTTATTTCGCGATCCCTGGCTAGCACGAGATGAATATATCCAAGTATTGCGCGATCGCTCTGCTACCAATGTCAACCGTTTCCTCGCCCGTCATCAAACCCACAAACTAACCGCGGCCGAACAAGTAGACGCCCTGCGCCTATTGGAAATGCAGCGTCACGCTTTGCTGATGTTCACTAGTTGCGGTTGGTTTTTTGAAGAAATTTCCCGTCCAGAGGGGACACAAATTCTGCGCTACGCTTCCCGTGCTTTGGAATTGGCTGGGGAAGTGGCTGGTGTGCAGTTAGAAAAAGGCTTTGTCAAACGTCTTGGTTTAGCTCCCAGTAATGTGGATCAGTTCAAACACGGTGCAGAAATTTATCGGCAACTCGTGTTAACTGCCCAGCTTGGCTTTAAGCAAGTAGCAGCCCATTACGCCATTACTTCCCTGTTTACTAATCAGAAACCAGCACAGACGCACAATTCTTTGCCTAGAAAAGATGTGGCTGACAAACAGTCTCAGCGTTACCACAAAAAAGTTTATTGCTACGCTGCTAATGAGCTAGATTACCAACTGCAACGCATGGGATCGCTAACTCTGGCTGTCGGAAGCTTAAAGTTGGTATCAGAGATTACTTGGGAAAGTGAGAATTTGGTATTTGCGGTTCTCCATTTGGGAGGCTGGGATTTTCACTGCTGTATTCAACAATTTACTGGGCGACGTGACTACAGCCAATTAAAAGAAAAGCTGTTTGGTGCACTACAACAAGCTAGTGCAGCTCATACGATCTTGGCGATGACACAGCTATTTGGTGAAGAAGCTTTCAGCTTACAGAATCTATTTGCTGAAGAACGCCACCGGATTATGGGGCTGCTTAGTCAGGAAACACTGACACGTTTAGGACAGTTGTATACTCAAGCCTACCGCGATAATTATGGTGTACTAATGGCGTTTCATCGAGATGAAATAGCAGTACCACAAGAGTTGCAGGTAGCAGCAGATATTGCTTTAGGGCATCGCTGTCTGATGACATTGCGATCGCTAGAGCAAGATATCGCTGATCCCCAAAAGAGTTGGAATCACATCCTAGAATTAGAGGCGATCGCTACTGAAGCAAAACATCTGCGTTGTCGGCTGAATATTCCCGACGGTAAGCAAATGTTAGAACAATTAATTGCGCGATCGCTCTGGCAATTGTTGCACGATGCCAATGGTAGTTTTAATGCAGATATTCAACTATTGGAGAGGCTGATTGATGTCGGGGATCAACTAAATATTGATATTTCCCTACAGCGATCGCAAGAACTATATTTTAGTTGTCTGCACAGTCAAATAGCACCGGTGTGTATCACGAGCGTTGGTAATGAAGGAGATAATCAATGCCTTCAGTTGCTCAAGTTGGGCAAAAAGTTAGCCGTTGATGTCAGCATGATCTCAAATCAGTTGGGATCGATGTAGGGGCGCACAGCTAGTTGTGTCCAAATTGCGTCTCACCTCTCTCCTCAAATAAGAGAGGTTTGAGGCTTACTCCCCTTCCCTTGCAGGGAAGGGGCTAGGGGTTAAGTCTATATTCCATACAATTGCAAACCACTATAAATCAAAATGCCGCCGGAAACGGGGATCAATATTATCTGTTTTCTGCTGATTGCAGGTAAAGCAAAGAGTTTGAAGATTGCTGATATCGTTTTGACCGCCACGAGCAAGGGGAATGATATGGTCAATGCTGAGGTTAGTTTCTACAGTAGTTTTACCGCAGCTTTGACATTGGTATTTGTCACGTTGAAAAACATATTTCTTGACTTCCGGCGGAATACGAATGCGGGGAGTTTTACTCATTTCCTTAGTTGTTAATAAATCTTTCCAAGCTGGGTACGTCTACCCAACTTGCTTTTTGATGCGATTCATGGGATAAATCCATCAACAACTGAGAATAAATTCCTTCTCGCAGGGATGGTGTAATTTCCTGATTGCGCTCAATTCCTTGCACCCATTGGTCTACTACGCGAATAAATGCCGAAATCCGCCCATCAGCATAATTTTTGGGAAAAATTAACCGATTCGGTATTTCTATTTCCGTTACAGGTTTACCTAGCTGGGAACCCCAAACACGAAAACCATGTATATAATCTTTTTGATTTTCACTACCCACAATTAATGTACCGCGATCGCCATATACTTCTACCCAATGGGTTCTTGGTGCATGAACAACCGCACTGATAGAAAGTTGGCAAGGTGTACCATCTGCTAATTCCAGGGTTAATATACAGTTGTCATCTGTATCTACTGGCTTCGATTCCCCACTCACAGGGTCAACTCGTGTCGGAATAGCAGTAGTTAAATGGGCGCTTAATCTACGGACTGGCCCAAATAACCAGTGAATATAATCGAAGGCGTGGGAACCCAAAGATCCCAATGCACCGCCTCCTTTATCCTTGTCAGAATACCAATTCCAAGGGCGTGAAGTATCAGCACGAGAAGAACCTAACCAATCAATTTTAATTAAGCGCAACTTGCCAACATAGTCTGCTGATAATAATTCAGCAAATAACTGCCATGCTGGTACAAAGCGAAATTCAAAATCTACAGTTGCAATGACGCCTTTTGCTTTAGCTAACTGATAAAGTTCTTTAGCCTCAACAGCATTTAAAGTTGTCGGTTTTTCTAGTAATAAATGTTTCCCAGCTTGCAGTACAGTTTTTGCCATTTCATAGTGTAAAAATGGCGGCGTAGAGATGCTGACTGCTTGCACTTCTGGTAATGCCACAATATCAGCCAGAGAATCAGAGGCGTGTGGAATATTATGGGATTCTGCTATGGCTTTGGCTTTATTTATATCTCGATGATAGACAGCAACTACCTCAGTTTGAGGATGTGCTTGAAATCCAGGGATGTGGACTTTTTGACCAAATCCAGTCCCTGCGATCGCAACTTTAAGCATATTATCTTTGCTCCCGCATTTATATAATTAGAAAAATGGCTTATACCAATTCTCTATGAAGATGCACGTAATAATTTTTAAACGAACCGCCTTCTCTTCTCCCAAGGGGAGACGCTACGCGAACGAGAGGCTTCCGCCAACGCGCTTCGCGTCTCGTAGAGAAGACGCCAAGGACACCAAGGAAGAGAGGAGTTAAGAATTAATCGGTGCAAGTTGAGAGATAATTGGTATTATCTATAGCTATAATTAAATTTAATCTTACCTAAATCATCTCAAACTCTAATTGATGACTCTTGTGAAAATCATGAGTGAAATGATCTACCACATTTGTATCAGCTAGTTCCAAATTATAGAAATTCACAGCTTCATGGTCAAAATAGGGGCCAGCGTGCCAAGTACCCTCATGTAGCTTGATAAAACAATTCCCTGGAATGCGAAAAGCAGCAATCTCTTCTAATGCTGGTTCGTTCACATCATTATCAGGGGGACAAACTGCAATTAACCAATCCTTTCCTTCCAAAGAACCTAGACATTGAGTGCATTGCAGATGGCGAGTAATTTTATGAAACTTTCGCCCTCTCTTCTCCAACTGCATAATATAAAATCTTGGAATCCCGTTTTGCAGGTTTAACTGGGCATCTTCCACATCGTAACCTTTGCCATCATGACTTGCAAAAATCACCTGTCCATAAGGCCGAAAGTTTTCAGATGTCACCCATTGTGCATGCAATTGTTGCACTGTTTTTGATGTGCTCATATCAAATCTTTGAAAGAGACTACTTAGGATTATTTTCCCCCAAAATGACTGAATTTTATCCAGTCATGATGGTGAATTCCTGAGTTGAAATGTCCTAGATTATCGTGAAAAAATAACGTCAGCTAGCTAGATAACTACGTACTTGCTCCTTTTGGCGTCGGAGGAGACTGAGAGCTTTTTGCTCAATCTGACGCACCCTTTCTCGACTAATACCCATGCGATCGCCAATCTGTGCTAAAGAAAGTTCATAGCCATCAGTTAGGCCAAAGCGCAAGGTTAATATTTCTCGCTGTTGGGGAGACAGCTTTGCCAACAAGTCTTGTAAGTCTTGGTGGAGAGATTCTTCAACAGCGTAATCTTCGGGAGAAGGGCCATCATCCTCCAGTATGTCCTGCAATTCTGTATCCTGTTGTTCACCAACTCGCGCCTCCAGAGAGAAGGGTTGACGAGCTAAGTATAAACACTCTCGGACTTGGCTAGGTGTCAAAGATAATGCGGTGGCAATTTCAGCAGTGGTGGGAACGCGACCTAATTGTTGAGATAATTCTCGCTGCACCCGCTTAATTTTATTCAGTTTTTCAAAGACATGGATTGGTAAACGAATTGTCCGTCCTTGTTGAGCGATCGCTCGTGTAATTCCTTGACGAATCCACCAGTAAGCGTAGGTAGAAAACTTATAGCCAAGAGCAGGATCAAATTTATCCACCCCTCGCTCTAAACCCAAAGTACCTTCTTGAATTAGATCCATAAATTCCAGATTGCGGTGCTGGTATTTCTTCGCCACAGCTACCACTAACCGGAGATTAGCCTGAATCATTTTCTGCTTGGCTTGATGCCCTTGACTTAGCTGCTGTTCTAGCAAATCAACGCTTAACTCCACCTGATCTGCCCACTCTTGCAGCATGGGTTCATGGCTTAATTTTACCGCCAATTCTTCCTTAGCAGCTAGTAAAATCATCATCTGCTGCACTTGTTGAGCAAAAATAACCTCTTGTTCACGAGTCAACAAATCTACACGCCCGATCTCTTGCAGATAACTACGCACAATATCATCTGTAACTCGAGGCTTTTTATCTGCGGCTAAACTCTTTTTCTTCGTTTTTTGAACTTCGGTATGTGGAGATGTTAAGTTGCTCATGGTTATTTGCTCCTCTGTAACCTCATCAATTTATTGGTATCAAGTCTACATATTCAGACCCATAGTCATTCCACACTGCTAATCAATCAATTGGCAATCCTGATGAATTCTGGTCTATGATACATTACAAGTCAATTGTTGGAGATAATAAACCCAAAATCAACCCACTCCTTAATACTAACATCATCACTAGCAACAAATCAATTACCCAAAGGTTCATTAGCATATATTTTGAATTAATTACACTCTTTTTTTCTTGATTTTTGCATATTTTCAAACACAATTATGTTTAGTTGAATTATTCAATATAGTTAATGGAAATAAATCAAAAACTTCCCGAACAAAGATTTCATTCTCTAAGAGACAAATCACTAATAGCAACTTTCAAAACAATTCAAAATTATGAAATTGCAAATTTTTGATTCTTTGAACTTTTAATGATTTGGTCATACTCCATGTAATTATCATTTAATAGAAATTAATTAAATATAAAATGCTCCTTTTTCAAGTCTATTTTTTTGCCAGATAATCCAATCATCTGAAGCTGAGTACGTAGTGGGCGATCGCTAAACATGAAAGAAAGTCCTTCTCCTGCTCCTCGCGCTCTAGAACACCTTCCTTCAGAGTCCGGTCAAATAACTGTAATTAGGGATTTAGAATCACAAAGACGCAGATATCTGTGACAATTAGACTTGTGTCATACTGCACGCAGACATCTGTATTGGATGCGGTATTATCAATCTAAATTACTCCTGTAAACATTTTATGGACTAAAAGTAGTAACAGTGGTAACACTAACACCAAGGATAGTACTTGGCAAGACAGTAACACCCGCGATCGCCACTAAATATCCTCTTGAAGCGAAAAGATTTTTCTTTATGGGTAGGAAGTTGGTTGTTATGCAACATAACTTGAGTAACAAGATTCCCTACTTATGGAAGAAGTTGGAAATAGTCTGAAACTCTTAAGGGAGCTACATATTACAGCTTTCTCATTTACTAGGTTTCACATTAGGTTGACAAAAAAGCACACTTGTGAATCTATACAGATGATTGACTTACTGCAAAGATTTTTGGAAAAATGGAATTATATTTAATCTTTAACCTCATTATTGAAGCATCACTTTAGTAGATATTGGTTCAGAAAAGCATTCACCTCATTGGCGCATAACCCAACATTAACTGTCTTTCCTGCATTCTTGAGAATGTCTAACCCTTGACCATTATTGCGGGGGTCTGGATCAACTATAGATACATATATTTCATGTATCCGACGATCTTCAGCGATCGCTAAAGCACATGCAGGTGTGCGTCCACGAAAAGAACAAGGTTCAAGAGTTACATACATTTTCAAGAAGTTGAAAGCTTTACCTTGAATCTGTTTAAGTGCGTCAGCCTCAGCATGATGTTTTCCTGGTGCTCGCGTGTATCCTTGAGCTACTATCTCTTGGGCATCTATGATTACACAGCCTACTGGTGGGTTAGGCAAACATTCCGGCAAAGCTTTTCTGCTTTGAGCTAAAGCAGCCAGCATAAATATTTCATCCATATTTGAGCGGAAATGATTTAGATAAATCACAATACCAGGAATTAGTTATCTCTTGTAAAAAAAGTTCCTATATTAAAATTAAAATTGAGTAACTGTCACACTAATGCCAGAATCGAGTTTAGGAACCTTGAGATACTCAATTGGCTCAGTACTTTGAGAAGTTTCAGTATTTGTTGGTTTCTGACATTGCTTAAAAAAAGCGTCTGGGTTATTGATGAACTCAAGTGGGTTAATCTTTTGGCATCCTCGTTCCTGTACTAGTGAAATTGATTCAGCAGTTTGTTTTGGATTATTAGTCTGTCCAGTTAAATTACTCCATGTAGTGTTAATCGTCGCTGGTTCCGTCAATAAAACTCTAGCCTGATTGCGATCGCCTGTTGTCATCGGAACATTCTCTTGGTTAGCGTAGGTACTTTGAGGGAGAGCGAGTGCGGTAATGACAATAACTAAGGTAATAGAAGAGGATTTCATAATTCAATCTCTCAACATTTAATGTCAATTTAATAATTACAATTGGCTAAAAACAGAAACCAAAAAATAGTAGCCAGGTTTCGGTACTTCAGACTAACACAAGTACTAAGAAGTAGAGCGAAACTTCATTAAAAATATAGTGAAGTATAGTCAGATTCGGTCTAAGGGTTTCAGGTTAAATTTTGTGTAATTAATTTTGTATTACTACTTAGCTTCTAATTGTTTACGCTGACCTACTTAGCCGTACTAAGGAATGAGAATTAAATAACATCGACTTTTGTAGGTTGGGTTGAGGCACGAAACCCAACGCGCCAGAGATGTTGGGTTTCGCAGACTCAACCCAACCTACACAGGTTATTAAATCCACGATCCTAAGTAGGTCAGCGTAAAAATTTTTCCTTGGGATCATTCAGGAGAAAGGGGGGAAGAATATTTTAGCCTGTTTATTTTTCTTCACATAGTTTAGTTTTATCATTAAAACAACAGGAAGCGATATTCCGCATAGAGGCACACGTACTTTGCGTCCTTCTCTAACGAGACGCTGCGCGTAGCTTGCTTCGACCTAGGAGTATGCGGTTCGTTAAAACAATTTACTTTAACAAAGAGTTTTAGCCTTAACTGAACCGTATTGCCCAATATCCAATACCCTTTTATAAAACTGGCAATTGGTTAAACAAGATCCAATAAAAACCAAGCTGTTGAATTGCCTGGTTGAATTGTTCAAAATCGACTGGTTTAACGATGTAGCTATTTACCCCAAGCTGGTAACTCTCGATTATGTCTCGGTCTTCGGCGGAAGAGGTAAGCACCACAACTGGAATCATTTGGGTACGTGGATCAGACTTAAGTTGTCGTAAAACTTCTAATCCATTCACCTTTGGCAGTTTCAAATCTAAAAAAATAACTTTGGGTTGATTCGTCATAATGCGGTTAGCATAATCTCCCTGACAAAACATAAAATCTAGTGCTTCTGCTCCGTCCCCAAGCAGTTGAATTTGATTGCCAATTCTGCCGCGACGCAATGCCCGAATAGTTAGTTCGGCATCAGTACGATTATCTTCAACTAAGACGATAGAAATTGGTTGCTCGGATGACGGATCAATAGGCTGAACAATGGGTTGGTCAGTCATAGGTTAGTTTATTGGGAAGGGTGAAGTAAAAGGTCGCGCCTTGATCGATCGCTGCTTCTGCCCAAATGCGTCCACCGTGGCGTTGAATAATCCGTTGCACGATCGCTAGTCCGATTCCTGTACCTTCAAATTCTTCTTCGGGGTGAAGACGTTGGAATACTCCAAACAGATTATCGGCATACCGCATATCAAATCCTGCCCCATTATCTCTGATGAAGTAGACTCCTTCACTATTCATCACCTCATAACCTATTTCAATACAGGCAGAGGTTTTGTAGCAGGTGTATTTGATGGCATTGGACAACAGGTTGATCCAGACTTGTTTGAGCAGGGAAGGGTCAGCTTGGCATAGGGGTAGATTGGGAGCGATCGCAAATTCAATCTGACGACCTGACCAATCCAGGGCTAAATCATTCAGCACTATTTGAATTAGCTGATTTGGATAAACAGGCTGCCGGGACATTTCCTTCCGATCCAGGCGGGATAGGGTCAACAAATCATCAATCAACTCACCCATGCGTTTGGCATTTTCTCGCACAACTTTCAGGTAACGATTGGCTTCGGCATCAAGTTGCTGACTATAATCTTCTTGGATCATTCTCGAAAAGCCATCGATCGCCCGCAATGGTGTCCGCAAATCATGGGAAACAGAGTATGCAAATCCCTCCAACGCTTTGTTAGCAGTTTCTAGTTGGGCAGTTCGTTGTTTGACCCTGAGTTCTAAAGATTGGTTCAGTTGATGCAGAGCTTCAATCGCCCCTTTGCGCTCCAATTCTGCTGCTGCCCGGGCTGCAAATACGTCTAGAATTATCTCTATTCGTCGCCTATCTGAGAGTGGTTGCACGTCGAGAATGCAAAGATTACCAATGGGGTCGCCATTGGAATCTTTTAAGGAAATACCCAGATAACTATCTGCTTGCATTGCTACTAAATCTAAGTCTTCAGGGAAAATTTGCTGAACAGAGTTTTCGCAGTAAAACAATCCGTCTCTCAAGGCAAATTCGCACGGTGTACGCGCCGGAAAGTAAGATATTTCTGGTTGCAATGCCCCATGCGCCCAAAAAGCCAAAGCTTTTAGTTTGCCATCTACTAGTTCGGTGACGAGGGCATAGGAGACGTGCAAAGCTTCGGCAATATGATGAACCAAAGCTGGGAAAAAATCTTGTCCTGTAACCGCAGCCGTTCCCGTAACCAAATTTTGCAGCGTTGTTTCTGCTCTTTTTACTTCTGCTTCTCGGTGTTTCGCCTCACTGATATCCCGAATGATGGTAGAAAGATATTCCACGCTGCCATCTGTTACTTTGTGAGCAATGATCATTTGGGAAACCGGCATTTCTCTACCATCACTGTTCAACAAAGCGGTTTCACCAACCCAAGTACCATCTCGAATCGCTGCCGGAATACCCTGGTTTTGAATAATCTCTAATGCCCACTGGGGATGGTAGTTGGAGATGCTCAAGCTGGAGAGGTCTGCATCCAGAGAAACGTCGAGGAGTTTCCGAAACTGAACATTATTCCAGAGGACATTGCCTTGGGGGTCTGCCATGCCAATATAGTCGGTGCTGGCTTCGAGAATGGCAATCAGGCGATCGCGGTCTTTCTCTGCTCGTTGGCGTTCGGCAATTTCAGCCTGTAAGGATGCATTCAGTTCTGCTTGCTGTTTTAATAGACGGGCATTGTCAATGGAAATAGCTGCCTGAGTTGAAAGTAAACGGAGGATTTCAATTCGCTCTGGGGTAAATGCATTGGTGATGAGATTATTTTCTAAAACGATAATTCCCGTCAGTTTTCCCTGGTTCAACAGGGGAGCGCAAAGAATCGATTTCGATTGGCGTTGTAAAATCCAGGGTTCAGCTTGAAAGTTGCCGAATTGAGCCGCATTATCCAGGACAATGCTTTCTTGAGTCCGAGCAACGTAATTGATTAGGGTAGTTGGCAAGTCAGGAGTACTGTCTGCTGATCTCGATTCCAGGGGAATTGATTGTAAAATGGCTACTTTCTCATTGCCAATCGACCCCATTGCCTCAATCAGCCATCCGTCTTGTGTTGGCAAAATTAGGTAAGCTGTTTGCGCCCCAGCATTCTCAATCAAGATGATCATCAGTTTTGCCAGGAGTTTATCTAACAGAATTTCACTGGCGATCGCTTGGGAGACTTTTAAGGCGCTTTCTAGATCAAGTGCTTCTAACTGAGTTACAGTCGATTGTGTCGTGTCAAATTGACGTGTTTCGGTTCTTTGGGATCGCACCTCTAGCAGTTGCGGATACCGTCTTTCCAAGTCTTGAACTTTAGCCGTTGCCCCCCACCTTGAATAACCATACCTTGCCTCTTGCAGATAGGCTTTAGCAATCGTCATCCGGTTTTTTGCCAGATGAAACTTTGCTGCTAGTTCGTTAGCTAGGCTTTCTTCTTGGAGGTATTGATTTTCCCTCGCCAGAGCGATCGCGCGATCATAAGCATCCATTGCTTCCACCACCTCACCCAATACCCGATGCCGTTCTGCTTCTACCAGATGCCACTTGTGCAAATAGTTCATCGGGGCATGGTGCGCCCAAAGCTGCATCTTCTGTTGATTTTCTGCTACCTGCTCCAGCAACTCGGACTGTTTTGCGGCATCTGTGTCTGAATACATCGCCAGTCGGCATAGAGAATCATAGAACTGAAAGATGGCAACCAAGGCGCTTCCGGTCATGGCTGCTAAATACTCTTGGGCGAGGACAGCATTGGAGATCGCCTGATTTACATCGTCAAACAGATAACAAAGAAATAATTTATTCAAGTAGAAATAAAACAAACCTCCGTGAAAATTGGTTTGTTCTATTTGGGGTAGCCTGGTTGCTTCATCATAAACTTGACCCGATAATATCCCAGGAGCGGGAACTTTGTGAATTAGGTTCAAAACAGTCTGCCAGCAAATCTCGACAAAATGAATGCCAGCCGAGTGCTTGATTTTTTTAACTGCCTGAGTATAACTAGTCAAGTGTAGTTGGAGTTCCGGCAGGGGTTGACCGACTGCAAATGAATAACCACAGAAATGCATGGCAGCGTAGCCAGCAAACTCTAAATCACCTTGTTCAACACCTATTTGATAGCAATCTTGGAGTGGTTTTAGACTTTGTTTTAGATGTATCTTCCAAACATTAATCTGGTTGCTAACTGCGAATAAAGTTCTGGCTTGAATGGGTTTGGCATTTAGGCGATCGAGCAGATTTAACGCCAGTTGACCAAATTGATACCCTGCTTCAATCTCGAATACAACTCCACAGAGAATAATCCCATAGGCGGCATAGGCAAAGGGAGCCAACATCATGTTTCCGTACTCAACCAGCAAATCCACCATCTTGAGTACAATCAGCAGAAATAACGGAGGTACTGCCAAATAAGCTGATGCACACATGGTTGCTAAAAGCTGCATTGCCGCCAGCACTTCTGGCTCAGACATCATTTGCAACTCAATCAAATCTTCAATGGGTGTGTTTGCCAATTTTGAGGCAGTTTCCGAAAGCGCTTGCTGAACATCCTCAGAGGTTGGCTGGATGGGGAGATGAACTCCTAATTGCTGAAGTAGCTGTAAAGCAATTTGAATCGCTTCTAGCAATTTATTTTCAGCGACACAAGCCTGAATTTTGACATCGTAGACTTTTAAGCTAGCTAGTAGGGTTTTTGCGTGGTCAAGTACCTCTTGGAACAGTGGCTCTACTTGCTCGAAATTACCGCTCAGATAGGCTGCTTCCGTTGTTGCATTATATAGGGTAAGGGTAAAGTCATAGTTTGTTTGCCAGCGATCGCTCCTCATCCTATTTCTTTGTGAGGCTGCGCCAAATTTTATTGGCTTCTTCTTTCTTTCTTTCTTTCTTTGTGTCCTTTGCGCCCTTTGCGGTTCGTTCCTCATATACTTTGGCGCATCTTCATACAGAATTGGTATCAGCACCTCCAAACCAATTTGCAAATATTCCCAAGCAGCATCATAAGCGGCTGAGGCCTTGGCTTTTTCACCTGCCATCAGATTTAACCGAGACAAATTATCCTGTTCGGATTGAGTTTTGATCAGTTTTCTGCCCAGGTTCAGTTGGTTGGTGATATCAAAAATCTTGTATTCTAACTCCTCTGGTGGAGTTATTTGGAACAAGCACTGTCCCACTCGCCAATGGGTCATTCTTTGTTCGGCTTCTGGAATCAGGGAATAAGCTGCTTGCTGAATGCGATCGTGGACAAATTTGTATTCCACTGGGGGAAGATTGCCCCTTAGCGGCACATCCAATTCAACGGATTTGTGAGCATTGCTCATGGGCAGAATCAACCCTTCGGCGATCGCTACTCCCAAAGCTTGGGCAGCTTCTCGCTGAGACAGTTCAGCCGCAAATGCCAGGGTTTCTAGATCAAAAGAGTTGCCAATGCAGGCAGCTAGCTGCAACACTTGCTGGGTTTGTTTGTTCAGCTTTTGAATCTTAAGAGCCATCAAATCGACAATATTATCTGTGATCCCCCGCTCCTGAATTTGCTCTATCGACCATTGCCATTTTTTTGTTTGGCGATGAAATTTCACCAGCCCTTCCATGTAAAGAGATTTCAAAAATTCATTCATAAAAAAGGGATTGCCACCAGTTTTTAGTTGCACTAATTCAGCTAAAGGCAGACAATCCTCTGGTTGGCAGTGCAACGTATCGGCAACGAACTGATTGATATCAGGTAGGCTCAATGGTGAGAGAGAAACTTGGTTTACCACTCCTCCACCCTGGCGGATTTCCTGCACCACCTGAATTAGGGGATGGGCGGCATTTACCTCATTATCTCGGTATGCCCCCATCACCAACAAAGATTGCTTCTCTGTGGAGGTAGCTAGGAGTTTGATCAGCTTCAGGGAGGCATTATCTACCCACTGGAGATCGTCTAAAAAAATTACCAGTGGATGTTGTGACTGGGTAAAGACGTGAATAAAATTTTGGAAAACTTGGTGAAAGCGATTTTGGGCTTCCGTCGGCGGTAATACAGGTACATCTGGTTGATTTCCCACAATCAATTCCAATGCTGGAATTACCTGGGTAATGACTCGACTATTTGAGCCAAGGGCAGCTAGGAGGTTCTCTCGCCACTGACACAGTTGCACTTCATCTTCGGTGAGCAATTGTTTAATTAGTGACTCTAAAGCTTGAGCGATCGCAAAGTAAGGAATATTGCGCTGATACTGCTCAAACTTACCTGAAATAAAGTAACCTCGTTGTTGTGTAATCGGCTGATAAATTTCCTGCACCAAAACTGACTTACCAATACCGGAGTATCCTGCTATCAACATCAGTTCAACTTGGGAAGCTGACAGGTTGTTATCTTGACCTGCGACTCTTTCAAACACTGCTAATAACGTCTCAAGTTCTCTTCCCCTGCCATAAAGTTTTTCTGGGAGATGAAACTTATCAAAAATATCCTGTTGTGCTAATAGAAAAAACTCAATTCGTCCAGTCTGTTGTAGTTGCTTCAGACACTCTTCTAAATCAGTTTTAATTCCCCAAGCACTTTGATACCGATCTTCTGCTGTTTTCGCTAATAGCTTCAAGACAATTTTTGAAACCATTGTAGGAATTTCTGGATTGACAAAATGGGGTATAAGAGGTTCTAAAGCTAGGTGATAATGAATTAACTCCAGGGCATCACTCGATTCAAAGGGTAATCGATGAGTCAACAGTTGATAGAAAGTAACACCTAAAGAATAAAAATCAGTTCGATAATCCAGAGAACGGTTCATTCTACCTGTTTGCTCTGGAGATATATAAGCTAATGTTCCCTCTAGAACTGTTGGATTTTTTAGGGTTAATGTCTCTTGCAATAATGCAGTTGAAATCCCAAAGTCAATAATTTTAAGTTGTTGTGTTTGGAGATTTAAAATAATATTGGATGGATTGATGTCCTTATGAATAATATTTGCAATGTGAATTTCACTTAAAGTTTTGGTTATCTGAACGGCTAACTTCAGAAAATCTATTAAGGTAAATCTTTTTTTAGTTATAATTTTTGTTAAAGATTCTCCACCAAAATCCTCCAAAATGAGTAAAAAAGTATTTTGATATTGCTGAAAATCATAAACTTGGATCACACCTTCTAACGGCAAGCTTCGGATAATTTCATATTCGAGCTTATAGCGGGTTATTTCCTCTGGTGTGGGGTAGTCTTTCTTCAAAATCTTAAAGATTACAGGCAAATTATCCGGTTCATGAATTCCCCTATAGACCCGTGAATTTGCACTTTCATGGATTTTTGCCCAAACTTGGTATTCAGGAATTTCTAGCATGGTTCAACCGCCTGCAATTGGGACACAGAAGGACAAAGCCGGATTAAGCAAATTTTAGATTTTAAATTTGGAATTGAACAATTTGTAATGATACATCCTTATGAATAGTAAAAGACTCAGGAAAACATTTGATAAATGAGGATACTAATCATACTAAATTCCTTATAAAATCTGACTTTTGACTGACTCATAGATGTTGAACTATTGGGATTATACAATAGCAAAACCCCCAATTAACTAACTTATTTATCCGCATCGGGGGAATTTTAACAAAATTAGAATGGAAATATTGGTGGATTACTCAATGGTTGTTAAGGAGATTGTGGGGTATGAGTGAACTTTTGAACGTGCTGATTGTTGAAGATTCAGAAACCGACGCTACGTTAGTTCTTCATGAATTACGTCGTGGTGGTTTCAATCCAATGTGGCAGCGTGTCCAAACAGCCCAAGGGCTACGCGCAGCGCTCAATAGCCGTACCTGGGATGTCATAATTTCAGATTACCGATTGCCTGGATTCAATGCACCTGCGGCTCTGGAAATAGCAAAAGACAGTCAAAAAGATATTCCTTTCATTTTGGTTTCTGGCACAATCGGCGAAGTATTGGCTGTAGAAATGATGAAAGCTGGTGTTCATGATTATGTCATGAAGGATAACTTAAATAGATTGCCAGAAGCAGTGCGTCGAGAAATTCGGGATGCACAGGTGCGGGCAGAGCGGAAAAAAGCCCAAAAGCTGCTAGAAAAGCTAGCATCTAATATACCTGGAATGATTTACGAATTTGTTCATCATTCTGATAATTCTGATGCCTTTAAGTATATCAGTTTGGGTTGTTTAGACCTTTTAGAATTAACGCCAGGTGAAATTTTAGAAAATCCCTCTGTTTGCTTTGCCCAAATTCATATTGATGACTGTCCAGGATTTTATGCAGCAGCCAGACAGAGCGCCCAAACTTTAAAACCATTCTCTTATGAGTGGCGATTAGTTACGCGCTCTGGCAAACTGAAGTGGGTACAGACAAATGCTCGTCCAGAGTCTCGAGAAAATGGGGATATTGTCTGGTATGGTGTTTTATTGGACGTGAGCGATCGCAAACAAGCACAAGAGTTAATTATTCACAATGCATTGCACGATCCATTAACCAATTTACCAAATCGGACACTTTTAGTTGAACGCCTAGAACTAGCCATTCACCGAGCTAAACGACTAGAAACCTATCTTTATGCTGTCTTGTTTCTAGACTTAGACCGATTCAAAGTCATCAATGACAGTCTAGGACATTTAGCTGGAGATCAACTACTAAAGAGTATTGCTCAAAAGATCAAAACTCATCTGCGAGAAGTTGATTTAGTAGCTCGTATTGGTGGCGACGAATTTGTAATTTTACTCGAAGATATTTCTGGTATTGAAAAAGCTATTCAAGTTGCTGAACGGATCCTCACAGATTTTCAAATACCGTTAATCTTAAATGATTCTGAAGTAGTTATTAGTACAAGTATTGGTATTGTTTTAGGAAAAAATGATTATTCTCAAGCATCTGATTTACTTCGAGATGCCGATATTGCCATGTATCGAGCCAAAGCTCAAAAGAGAAGTTCGTACAAAATTTTTGATGTCAAAATGCACGCCCAAGCCGTAAATCGATTAACTCTAGAAACCGATATTCGGAAAGCTCTAGAACGAGAAGAGTTTGTTATATATTACCAGCCGATAATTGATATACTTGGCGGTACGAACGACAAGCAAAGCCAACCCATTGGCACAGCGTCTCGTAGAAAAGCAGGTCAGTTGATTGGATTTGAAGCATTAGTGCGCTGGCAACATCCGATTCGCGGGTTTATCTTGCCAGGAGAATTTGTTTCTATTGCTGAAGAGACAGGGCTAATTGTGCAAATTGATCGCTGGATGCTCTACACAGCTTGTCAACAACTAGCAAACTGGAAAAAAAAGTTTCCTAGTCATTTCCCACTCAAGATTAGTATTAACCTTTCTGCTCAAGATATTCGCCAAGGTAACTTCATTGAAGAGATGGATAAAATCCTAGCACAAACAAGTTTAGAAGGCGATTATATAGACCTAGAAATTACCGAGAGTATGCTAATTGATAATATCAGTCAGACAATAGATTTATTAACCCAATTAAAGGCAAGAAAAATTCAGATAAGTATTGATGACTTTGGTACTGGTTATTCATCACTCAATTATCTCCATCGTTTACCTGCTGATAATTTGAAAATTGATCGTTCCTTTGTCAGTCAAATGGAGGAAGGAAATCGTAATTATCAGGTTGTAAGTACGATAATTACTTTGAGCAATCAACTTGGATTAGCCGTGATTGCAGAGGGTATAGAAACACCACAGCAACTTCAATGGTTACAACAACTTGGATGCGAATTTGGTCAAGGTTACTTGTTCTCTAAACCCCTAAGCCATGAAAAAGCAGAAGCCCTTATAGCGAACGCCTAGTACCGCAAGGCGGAATTAAAAATTAAAAATTAAAAATGAATACAGGGTAAGTGGTTTATTTCCGCCGACCTGTACTAGTACTGTAATTCGTAATTACTGTTGCGTAAGGGTTTTAGATACTTCACAGGGTGGATTATTTACGTAGTGCCGTGCTGTGCTAAGTACTTAGTGGATAGCTAAGGGTAAATTTTTCTTTTTAAAGATATACAAATATTAACAAAAAACTTTCCGTAATTATACCATTGCTATTGATATTTTAAATTAATTAAAAGTAAACATTACTAAAAAAAATACTTAAATTTCTCAAAGGCGAATCAGTGGTTAGTCAGTATAAATATCGCTGGTTACAGTCAGTAACAAGTTTTGGCAAACGATATGTGTTGCCCTTGTTAGTTGCTATTTTTATTTCAATTGGGGCGATCGCACTTCGGCAATGGTTGGTAATTGAAGGACAGGCCAAAATTCAACAACTGATTCACCAAGAAGCGATCGCCATTCAAGCTGAACTAACTACTGAACAGAAAACTCGTGTTCTAGCATTAGAAGAGATGGGAGAACGTTGGCAACAAGAGATAAACGTCAACTTGTACGAGGTTAACAGGCAAATACAAGTTTATCCCACTCCAGAGTTACTAACAAATTTGTACTTACCCCTACCAACAGTTGTATTGTTTGTTGGGTTATTATTTGCCAGCATACTCACTTTGTTAACTTATTTCGCCCAAGCTAACAAGGATAGTAACCATCAAATTGTCGAACAAGCAATGCAAAGGCAATTGCAACGGACAATGCTGCTCGAACAAATCACTCAAGAAATCCGTCAAAGCCTCGACACCAAAACAATCTTTGCCACAGCCGCCATTCAAATTGGACAAGCATTTAAAGTAGATCGCTGTCTAATCCACTCTTATGTGAGCGACCCCATACCCCAAATCCCCATAGTTGCAGAGTATGCTGTTCCGGGTTGCAGTTCGATGCTGAAATTGGAGATTCCGATGGTAGGCAATCCTCATGCGGAAAAAATCATCTTACAGGATCAGGCGATCGCTTCTCCAAATGTCTACCTTGATGCTTTACTCCAAGCCACTGAACCAATCTTGCGGCAAATTGACCTAAAGTCCCTGCTAGTAATCCGCACCTCCTATCAGGGAAAACCCAATGGAATCATTGGCATACACCAGTGCAGCCATTTTCGCCAGTGGACTCCAGAAGAAATTGAGTTATTGTCAGCAGTTGCAGCCCAATTGGGTATTGCCCTCGCCCACGCAGACTTGCTAGAGCAAGAAAGTCAGCGACTCGAAGAACTCACCTGGAACAACTGGGCCCTGAAGCAGGCAAAACGGGAAGCAGAAGCCGCAAATCGGGCCAAAAGTGAGTTTTTGGCGATGATGAGCCACGAAATTCGGACTCCCATGAATGCCGTTATCGGCATGACTGGATTGCTGCTAGATATGGAACTCACGCCCCAACAAAACAACTTTGTGGAAATTATCCGCAGTAGCAGTGATGCCTTATTGACTATCATCAATGATATTTTGGACTTCTCCAAAATTGAGTCCGGTAAATTAGATTTAGAAGAACACCCTTTCAACCTCCGTTATTGCATAGAAGAAGCTCTCGACCTCCTCGCTGCTTCCGCCGCAGCTAAAAACTTAGATTTAGCCTACCTAATTGATTGCCAAACCCCAAGCACAATTGTGGGAGATGTGACACGAGTCCGACAAATTTTAGTGAATTTAATTGGAAATGCAGTTAAATTCACCAAGGTTGGGGAAGTTGTAGTTTCTGTGACGGTAAAACAAGTAATTAGTCAAGGCAAATACGAAATTCAATTTGCCATTAAGGACACAGGAATTGGTATTCCCGAAGAACGACTAGAGCGACTATTTAAGCCTTTTAGCCAGATTGATGCATCTATGAATCGCCAATATGGCGGTACTGGATTGGGTTTAGCCATCACCAAACGCTTATGTGAAATGATGGGTGGTAGCATCTGGGTTGAGAGTTCTATAGGGGTTGGCTCGACATTTTATTTTACCCTCGTGGCTGAGTCGGCTTCTAGTTCCGAAATCCTTGACCTTGAGATTATTCAACCAAATTTAACCGGAAAACGCCTGCTAGTGGTCGATGACAATGCCACTAACAGACAAGTTATCAGCCTCCAAGCTTCTAATTGGGGCATGATTGTTCACTCTGTTGAGTCCGGTTTGGAAGCTTTGGAATTGATAAATTCAGGAGAGGAATTTGATATTGCGGTTTTAGATATGCAGATGCCAAATATGGACGGTTTAATTTTGGCAAGAATTATTCGCTCTTTGCCTAAGTGTCAAGAACTGCCCTTGGTGATGCTAAGTTCCGTTGAAAGATTACCAAATAAAGAACTGGGAGCCAAATCAGATTTTGCTGCCACTCTTAATAAACCAATTAAGCGATCGCATCTTTACAATGTATTCATCCGCATCTTGTACGGACAAAGAATTTCTCTACTACCAACACAATCACTTCCATTAGTATTTGATTCACGGTTTAGCCAACAACTGCCATTACGCATTCTCTTGGTGGAAGATATTTCTTTAAACCAAAAGGTAGCGCTCCAAATTTTAGAACGGCTGGGCTATCGCGCCAATGTTGCGAGTAATGGATTAGAGGCACTAGCAGCTTTACGCCAGCAATCCTACGATTTAGTTTTCATGGATGTGCAAATGCCAGAGATGGACGGACTAGAAGCAACTCGTCGCATCTGTCAGGAATGGCCGCATCACAACCGACCTTGGATTATTGCCATGACTGCCCATGCCATGCAAGGCGATCGGGAAGAGTGTCTCAGTGCTGGAATGAATGACTACATTAGCAAACCGATCCGAGTAGAGGCTATCATCCAAGCTTTCAACAACTATAAAATTTTACATCAACCTGATACACCAGTGATGGTTTTTGTCAACAAAGATGGAAAAAATTCTCAGCCAGAAATCAATTCAGAGGTAATTTTAGCAGCAGCGATCGACAGCGAAATATTTCAAGCTTTGACAGAGATGACAGGGGATGATGCTGCTGAGATTTTAGCGGAGTTCATCGATGGTTATTTAGAAGATGCGCCCCAAAGGCTGCTAGCAGTTGTTAACGCCATTGCTAGAGGAGATGCGGCTGCGCTCCGAAGTGCTGCTCATGCTCTGAGGTCGTTGAGCGTGACTGTTGGTGCTATGCCTTTAGCTCAACTGTGCGAAGAATTAGAAGCGATCGCTCGTACTGATCATCTAGTCAGTGCTTCTACTCTGATTTTACAACTTAAAACAGAGTATCAACGGGTAAAAACTGCTTTGCAATTACAACATCCCAAAAATAAAAATGATTAATACCGACATTGAGAACGACTCACCTGCAATTCTGGTTGTGGATGATGAAAGAGTTTTGCGACTGGTACTGCGTCGAGCTATGGAAAAGGAAGGATATCGCGTTACCGAAGCGTGCAATGGACGACATTGTTTAGATATTTTTCAACAGCAGCAACCAGATATAGTTTTACTAGATGCGATGATGCCAGACTTGGATGGCTTTAGTTGTTGTACAGAAATGCAAAAGCTTCTGGGTGATAATTGTCCCCCGATTTTAATGATTACTGTTCTCGACGACCAAGAATCTGTTGACCGAGCTTTTGAAGCAGGCGCAACAGATTACATCACAAAACCAATCGATTGGAAGGTACTAACTCAACGAGTCAATCGCTTACTAACATCTCGACGAGCCAGAGCAGAACTTCAACAGAAAATCCAACGAGAATGCCATCTGACAGTGCAGATGGAAACCGCAAATCGAGAATTGCAACGCCTTGTTACTGTAGATTTTTTAACTCAAATTGTCAACCGTTCCTACTTTGATGAATACCTACAACGCGAATGGAACCGATTGCAAAAATATCAATTATCTCTATCTTTAATTTTATGTAATATTTCTTTTGTTAACAGCGATATCCAAGATGAATACTTGCGGCAAATTGCTGACACTATAAGTAAGTGTAAAAGGCGGGGAGCGGATTTAGTAGCCCGCTACGGTGGTGAAGAGTTCGCCATGATTTTGCCAAATACTCAAGGTGAAGCAGCTTTTGATGTAGCAGAAGCGATTTTATCTACGGTCAAAGCTAGTTCCAAAAGTGAATTAGTCAGCCTGAGCTTAGGAGTGACAAGCATTATTCCCAATCCAGAATCATCCACAGAGCAGCTAATTAAAAAAGCAGAAAAAGCTCTCGAACAGGCGAAACTAGAAGAAGGCGATCGCATTTACTATCTCTAACACCTTAAATAGAGTTTTGCTAAGATAAATACCCGCTTTTGTATTTAAATCTCAATGTAGACGAGCTTGTTACTAGATCCAATAATTGCTGTGGAGTCACCGCCATGTTTTTAGCATGGCGGTAGCCACATTAAGAGCTTTGACATTCAGCTTTTTTAATCAACTTAGGTGACAAAATTTATTATTTTATTTAGGTATTCGACATCATAAAAATAGTGTCACCCATCTTTAAATATCAAGATAAATTTTACTTTACATATCAAACCAATCAGAGATTAGCCTCTAGCAAAAGAAATTTTTAAATCTAGAGAAAAATCTACCTAGAGATTAATTACTAAAATTTGCAAACTAGCTTAGGGTGTGTACATGTTCTGCAATAAGTATTGGTTGTTCTAAAACATTTTCATGCCCTATATTCATTATTCCCAATTGCTGCGTTATGGCATTGTTGTATTAAGTGTTGCACTTGCATTAGTAGGAATGCTGATGTTAGACCCCTGGTTAAGCATGAGTGGAACTCCTTTTTTGCTGTTTTTTAGCGCTGTAATGGTGAGTGCCTGGTATGGTGGTTTGAAATCTGGGCTGTTAGCAACCAGCTTGTCTGCACTACTGAGCAATTACTTCTTCCTGCCGCCAGTTTATGAACTAAGTTTTGACCTATCTAATTCTGTGCGAATTGGGTTGTTTACATTACAGGGATTGCTCTTCAGTATCCTCTGTGAGGCATTAAAGACTGCTAAAAAACGGGCTGATGGAAATCTACAACAGTTCAGAGTTAGTGAAGAGCGATTTCGATTAGCGTTAAGCAGTTCAGATATTCTGGTTTTTCAGCAGGATCGCGATTTGCGATATCAGTGGATTCATAATCCTCAAGGTCTAGACACTGTTGAGGAAATGTTAGGTAAGTCTGATGATGAATTATTTCCAGCCTTAGTTGCAGAGCAATTGACGGCAATTAAGCAGAAGGTTCTAGAGACTGGTGTTGCAAGCCGTGAAGAGGTTTATCTAACAACTTGTAAAGAAGATTGTTACTATGATTTGCTGGTTGAACCACTAAAGGATGCAGATAATTGCATTCAGGGTATTATCTGTGCAGGTGTGAATATTACCGAGCGCAAACAGGCAGAAGTAGAAAAAGCTCGGTTGCATCAAGAACTTCAGCAAGCTGTTCAGCAAAAAGATGAATCTCTGGCGTTACTCAACGCTTGGCTGACTAGTTCACCAGTGGCGCTGGCTTTTCTCGATCCTGAACTGCGCTATATTCATGCTAATGAAGCCCTGGCTGCCACCAATGGCGTACCGCAAAGTCAACATATTGGTCGCACCTTTAGGGAAGTACTACCGGAATGGGCAGCGCAAATCGAGCCTGTTTTTGAGCAAGTGATGGAAACTAGGCAGCCCTTACTCAACCAGGAAGTGAGCGGTGAAACCTATCCACCAGGGGTGTATCGTTATGGTCTTGTCAGCTATTATCCAGTCTGTTTGCCGGATGGGCAGTTGTTGGGAGTGGGCATTAGTTCAATTGATATTACTCAACTGAAACAAACTGAGCAAGCACTGCGGGAAAGCGAAGTGAAGTTTCGTAGCGTGGTTGAGTCCAATATGATTGGTATTGGCTTCTGGGATAAAGACGGTAGGATCACAGATGCTAACGATGCCTTGCTGAATATGGTGGGTTATACCCGTGAAGAATTAGTTACTGGAAAAATTAACTGGCAAGAGTTGACCCCTACAGAATACTTACCATTTGATAAGCAAGCATTAACCCAATTTGAAGACAGCCCCTTTTGCACACCATATCAGAAGGAATATATTCGTAAAGACGGCTCACGCTTGCCAGTTTTGGCAGGTGGTAGCCATTTTGAAGGAACTGTAGACCGAGGAGCTTTTTTTGTTCTCGATATTACAGAGCACAAGCAGGCTGAAGACAGACTCCGCTATATCGCCGAAATTAGTAGTTTACTTTCTACTTCGCTAGATTATGAACAAACCTTAGAACAAATCGCTAAAATCTCAGTTCCCCAACTTGCTGATTGGTGTAGCGTTGACATTTTAAATGAAGATGGTTCTATTCGCCGCCTACCCATTGCCCATGCAGACCCATCGAAAGGGGAGTTAGCGCGTAAACTTCAGGAGTATGTGACAGATTATAAGGGTGCAAGTGCAATTACTAGAGTACTACAAACTGGGCAAAGCGAATTAATCTCAGAGTTACCTGATTCCCTATTAGTAGCAAGTACTCAGAATCAAGAACACTTAGAACTTGTTCGGCAATTGGGGATGAAGTCTGTAATGATTGTGCCGTTAATTGCACAAGGGCGAGTACTTGGCTGCATCAGTTTTGTCACCGCCGAATCAGACCGTCGTTACGATCGCTCTGACCTAACTTTAGCAACAGATATTACCCATCGTGCTGCCTTAGCTGTAGAAAATGCCCAACTTTATCGAGATATCCAGCAGGCTCTAGTCCATTATGCCGAATCTTTATCTCTTCTAGATGCGCTACTAGAAGCTGCTCCCATTGCCGTCTGCTTTTTAGATAGAGAACTGCGATATATCCGAATTAATCAAGTTTTCGCTGATATTAATGGTTTGACCATAGAAGAACATCTAGGACGCAAATTTGGGGAAGTGTTGCCAGCGATGGCGGCTGAGTTTGAGCAACATTTACAGCGCGTGTTAGATACTGGAGAACCCCTGCTGAATGTGGAAATTAGCGGTGAGACAAGGGAACAACCCGGACGTTACGGTTACTGGCTGGGGAACTATTACCCAGTTAACAACGCAATGGATGAAACCGTAGGAATTGGGATTATTTTGGCAGATGTGACAGCAGCAAAGAAAACAGAAGTTGCTTTGCGAGAAAGCGATGAAAGATTCCGGGCAATGTTCAATCAAGCAGCTGTGGGCATTACTCTAGTAGCGTTGGATGGAAAATTTCTGCAAATTAATCCTGCCCTATGCGAAATTACTGGGTATAGCCATGAAGAGTTAATTCAAATGAACTTTCAGGAAATTACCCACCCTGACGACTTAGAAGTTGATTGGGAAAATGCTCGGCGAGTTGTAGCAAAAGAAATTAGTGGTTATTCTTTAGAGAAGCGCTACATCCGCAAAGATGGTTCTATAGTATGGGCAAATCTGACTTCATCAGCAGTTTGGGATGCTAAGGGACTTCCCAAGTATGCATTAGGCATCATTGAAGATATTAGCGAACGCAAACGAGTTGAAACGACACAGAACTTTTTAGTCGAAGCCAGCACCTTACTAGCCGCTTCATTGGATTATGAAATTGCCTTGGAAAGTGTGGCGAATCTGGCAGTTCCGACCTTAGCTGACTGGTGTATTGTAGATGTTTTCCAGGAAGATTGGTCAAGTAAACAAATTGCGATCGCAATTGCCGATCCCACAAAACTAAACATTTTAGACGAAATCCGACGACGTTATCGACCCAAAACCAGAGGCAAACAGCTTGTGCGGCAGCTACGCTTAGGAATATCTGCCTTTTATCGCGAATTATCTGACTCTAATCTTGTCCAGATGGCTGAAGACGAGGAACATCTGCAATTGCTGCGAAGCCTGGGTATTCGTTCTCTCATGGTAATTCCAGTTCGTTCTCGTGGGCAATTATTTGGAGCCATCTCTTTTTTTACAGCCGAATCTGGTCGGTATTACCAACAAACAGACTTGGCTTTGGCAGAGGATATTGCTCGTAGAGCGGCGATAGCCATCGATAATGCCAGACTCTATCAAGAAACTCAACAAGCAAAACAAGCTGCTGAACGATCCGTCAATCGCACTATCCTTTTACAAAGAATAACTGCTGCCCTCTCGGAAGCCTTAACTCCTCAACAGGTGGCTGATGTGGTTGTAAATCAAGGGATTTCCGCCTTGGAAGCCACTGCTGGTTCCGTTGTCTTACTTGACCAACTTGGTACTACCTTGAAGGTTGTGCAAGCAATTGGCTATCCGCAATCGCTCATCGATACCTGGGCAACTTTTCCCATCACAGCACCTAACCAAATAGCAGAAACAGTCAGAACTACGCAGCCGATTTTTATAGAAAATTTAGCAGCCTTTATTGCTAAATATCCGAACTTAGCCGATGTTGTGGCTCTCACCGGAAATAATGCCTGGGCTACCATTCCCTTAATAGCAGAAGCCAAAATAATTGGGGCATTGGGATTAAGCTTTACCACTGAACAAATATTTAACGAAGAAGACCGGGGATTTATGTTGACACTGGGACAACAGTGTGCACAAGCGATCGCTCGCGCTCAACTTTACGAAGCGGAAAAGACTGCAAGGGCACAAGCCGAGACAGCCAACCGTATTAAGGATGAATTTCTCGCTGTTCTTTCCCATGAACTCCGAACTCCTTTGAATCCGATTTTAGGGTGGGCAAAGTTACTCAGAACCCGCAAGTTTGACGAACCCACGAAAATCAAAGCATTGGAAACAATCGAGCGTAATGCCAAGTTACAAACCCAACTAATTGGAGATTTACTTGATGTTTCGCGGATTTTACAAGGTAAAGTCAGGTTAAATCTCTATGCAGTGGATTTGAAGGTTGCGATCGCATCTGCACTAGAAACGGTGCGTTTAGCAGCAGAAGCCAAGTCAATTCAAATTCAAACGGTGTTAAGTAATGATATCGGCAAAGTTCTGGGCGATGGCGATCGCTTACAACAAGTGATGTGGAATCTTCTCTCCAATGCCGTTAAATTCACACCCGCAGAAGGAAAAGTAGAAGTGCATCTAGAGCAAGTTGGCTTAGATGCCCAAATTCAGGTAATTGATACAGGTAAAGGAATCAACCCGGAATTTTTGCCCTACGTCTTTGATTACTTCCGCCAAGCAGATGCCAAAACAACCAGAGTATTTGGCGGATTGGGATTGGGACTGGCAATTGTGCGCCATCTCGTAGAACTTCATGGTGGTACAGTTCAGGCAGAGAGTCTGGGAGAAGGACAGGGAGCTACCTTTACAGTCAGATTGCCTTTGCTCAAAAATTCTGAATTGCGAGTCAGCAGTGGTGAAGGTTCTCAAGTAGAACTGAATAATGACGACACATTACTGGCTGGAGTGCAAATCCTGCTTGTGGACGATCAAGCTGATGTGCGAGAGTTTTTTAGCTTTGCGCTAGAACAATATGGCGCGACAGTAACAGCAGTTGAATCAGCAGCTGAAGCGCTGGCAACACTAGTCCAATCAAAACCAAATATCTTGTTAAGCGATATTGGTATGCCCTTGATGGATGGCTATATGCTGCTGCGCGAGGTGAGAAAATTACCGCCAGAGCAAGGTGGGCAAATTCCAGCGATCGCTTTGACTGCTTATGCTGGAGAAATTAACTATAACCAAGCAATGGCGGCAGGATTTCAAAAACATCTCCCGAAACCCGTCGATCCTGTAGATTTAGCCGCCGCGATCGTTAATCTCATCGAAACTACTTAGTAAGCGGGAAACGAGCGTGGCTTTAGCCCTGAGAGTGTCAATTCTCTAAAAAGACAGCACCCAGATTAGGTGCAGCTAAATCTATTCCTCCGTTTGTTCCGGTGTTCGTGGGAAAACAAGAATTAGCAACATTGAGCAGTGTTTTCGGAGTACAAGTAACATCAGGCGCAAACAGTGAGTAGCCATAGACTTTTTGTCCAGGTGATACCAGTTCGTTGGTGCGAATCAGGATACCTCCTAAAACTTGATTTCGTGGAATAGTCAGCGCAGGGTTTATGGGAATTCTCCGATTATTGGCAGCATTGTTCAGGAAATAATATTGTGGAATCGGGTCTTGTAACGGTGTTTTACCCCAAGTAGAAGCTGCAATAATGTAAATTGGCCCGTAGGAACTGGGATTTCCGTGTTTGTCTACACTTGTAATCGCCGCAATTCCGAAACCATCGTGTCCAGTAGGTAATCCGCGCTCGAAGATGGTAAAGCCAATTTTATTATTTGCCTTTACAGACCTAAAAAGTACAAAGTCAAGCCGCTCAATGCTAGCATTACCGTTGTAAAGTGTGCCGCCTAGATTTGCACCTGTGTTAGTAAAAACGTTATCTGGGCCTGCCAAGATATTGTTGATACTAAACAGCGTTTTCTCTGGAAGTGGGCCCAAGCTGAGAAAGTTAAAGGTATTAGAGGAGGAGTCGAAACTGCCTTGGTAGTAAGCCAGCTTTCTGCTATCGGTAGCAGGGTTACGGCGAATCTGCACAAAAGCAGGGATGGATCTAAATGTTGCGCTACCTCCTGTGATTGTCAATCCGGTAATTGATTGAATTTCCCCTCCAAAGTTGAGACTAAAGGTACCACCCGCGAATTCGCTATCACCTGCAACGCTGCTAAGGGATGTAGTAGTAAAGGAAGTAGTATCAGTAGTGATTGAAGTGATATCTTGCCCAATTACTTGAGCTTGTGCAGAGTTAAAGGACAAAAAGGGGGCGATTATTGAAAGGAGCCAAAAAACAGGCTGAATGCTTAGGCGAAAACGGATAGGATTGCACGCGATCGCAAGCATAAGGGAGTATTGCATAACACAGGTTATATGAATGAGAAAAATTACTATATTGATGCTAAATACGCATTTTGGTTAAGAAAAAGTTAAATAAAAGTAAATTAGGAACTAGAGCTTCCTTTGGGTAATGCTGCGTAATATCATGTCCGGGTAATTAGTTGTCATTGCGTTCGTCCTTGGCGTTCCCGCAGGGTACGAAGTGAAGCAATCGCAGAGACATTGGGATTGCTTCACTTCGTTCCACTCGCAATGACGTTTTATAAGTGTTTAACCGGACTTGATATAACTTCCTTGTGAAGTTGTGCCTGCGCTCACTGTTAGTCGGGATTTAAGGGTTAAACGACATCAACCAAAACCCCATAGTTGCAAGAGAAGCTACGGGGTTTTGAGGGATATAGAAGCAATACAGCTAATTTTATGGCGTGATGTCGTATATGGTATCGTTACGTACTTGTAAAGCTAATTCACTTGGATGATTAGGATATCTGAAAATTTTATCTGTTATTCTTCCATCATCTTGTAGACCGATAACTTGATGGTAATCAAAATCTCCGTCACCATCTGTATCCCAATAAATATCTTGAAGTACACCTGATCCACCAAGTATACTTGTTTGTTGATTTTCTTCTAGATTCATTAAAAGGTTAGTGGTTTGAAGGTCAGCAATCTTCATAGCCATTTGAAAATCTCCTAGTATATCTTTTACTTATGCGTCAAGCAATTATGCATACAAGTGTCGATGGTACACGATTTTAATTAAAGGTAAATATTGACGAAATATTACTACATAGTTGATTTGGAGACTCAGCATATATCTACGGGTGCGATCGCACCTCAATAAAACCTCTTAACAAGGTTATCAACAGGTAAGCGACGCCGAATAGCTCGTCGTATACATCGCACCCATAATCGCTTCAACTGGGTGCTGGTATCATCCCGCTACAAACTTCTCTTATTTCTATTCTGTCAGAGCATCAAGTTTAGCCAGTATTCTTAAACCTTCTTGAGGGTTCCCAGTTGCAGCCATTGCTTTAAATCTGGTACTGGCATCAAATTCTGCTAGAGCTATGGTAGAAAGTTCTTCAATCAGCTTATTGACACTTATGCCTTTCGCTTGAGCAAGTTGTTTTAATCTGTTGTGTTTTTCGTCTGGTAAACGAATAGTTAAAGTAGCCATTTTTGTTTAACTCCTAATAATTTCTTCGGGTTTTAAGATTGATAAGTTAGGAAATAACAATTCAGCATTTTGGAAATCTTTAATATTGTGAGTGGCAATAATCTGAGCATTACCCGCAATCGCTAATTCAATTAAGTGGTTGTCAGCTTCATCTTTTAAATTAGGTCGCCATAAGTAGTAAATATAAATCCATTGACTCACGCTCATAAATGATGCGAGTAAAGCAGAAATTTCTGGACTCGTTAAAGGGCATTTGGCGATAATTTCTTCTCGCCCAATAACTGACTCATACTCAGAAAATAAAGCGTTTCCCATCAAAGGATGATATTCGCCTTTCAAGCAGCGTCGAATTAGTTCTCTGCTGGAACCTTTAGAGCTAATAAGCGCACTAATAAAAACGCTCGTATCAACCACAATTTTAATCGTCATGCAGTTATGATAGCATATACGCTATCATAACTGTCCCAGTCAAAAAACTTCTTAACAAGATTATTAACAGGTATGCGTAGCCCGTTGTAGACATCGCATTACGAATTTTGCACAACGCTACTAGGCTTCAACTTAGGATAAGCAATCCGTTTGTGATGAAATTGCTGCCAAACATCCACAAATATCTGGGCAATTTGTGACATCTCTTCCCGTTTTAATCCTGAATCTACGAGTTGATTGTCCTGCCATTTGGCACGCAGAATATTATTGAGCATTGCTAAAGCTTGTTCGGTGGAGACATCTTTAAGCGATCGCTTCTCTCCTGGATTCTTGGCTGAGGCAGATGCTTGGAGCGATCGCAGCGCGGCTTCGCAAGAATCCGCCAACATGACAATTCCGGTTTCCCGTGATTGGGGAATTGGGCCATCGTAGCGAAAATCTGCATCGTCTACTGTTAAATTCGGATCTTCCTGAGCCTTTTGCTGGGCTTGGTGATGGAAATAGGCAATTAGCATTGTTCCCTGATGCTCTGGAATAAAAGCTTGAATCGCTGTCGGCAAAAGGTGTTTACGCGCCATCACCAACCCTTCTGTTACGTGCTTTTTAATAATTTCTGCACTCTTCCAAGGGTCTTTAATTTCGGTATCATGCTTATTCGGCCTCCCCATTTGATTTTCAATAAAGCCAAGAGGGTCGTGCATTTTGCCGATATCATGATATAATGTTCCAGCCCTGACTAGTTCAACGTTGCATCCTAGTTCTTTGGCAGCAGCTTCGGCAAGGGTAGCCACAAGTAAAGTATGTTGAAAAGTTCCAGGAGTTTCAGTAGCAAGTCGTTTTAATAAAGGGCGATTTGGGTTCGCCAGTTCTGCGAGGCGAATTGGAGTGACTAAATCAAAAACTTTTTCTAGATAAGGACTCAAACCCAAGGCGACAATACTCCAGCCTAAACCGGATAAAGCAAACAATCCGGCTTCTCTGAGGACGATATACCAAGTTGAACCAAATGCTTGGCCAATTAAGATTTTAACAATCAGATAAATGCTGCCCTGAGTTAAGGCGATCGCAATACCCAATAATGCCAATTCTTCACGCGATCGCAATCGTTGGGCGATATAACTACCTAATATTCCTCCCCCGACACCAGCTAAAAGCGCAGCCTTGCTCATATCTAAGCTAATGCCTAATATCGGCAATAGCAGTCCGACAACTGTCAACCCCAAAGTGGGGCCGTAGAAGCTTCCCAATAATAAACCCAGGGCGCTCCAAGTGGTATAAGGCAATCCTAACGTGATCACTCCTGGCACACTCAGAGTCAGCAGTAACACTAACAAGCGATCGCGTTGTCGCAATTCGTAATCAATATGCCGTTCTATCCAGATAAAAATGCCAATAGCGATCGCAATTACGCCCCCTAACTTTACTAACTCCTGCCATTTCACCTGCCGACGAATCAGGCGATACTGCTCCAGTACCTCAAAATCCCATGCAGTAATCTGCGCTCCTTTTTTGACAATCACTTCACCACGGCGTACTTTCACCATTACGGGTGGCACACCCGCCGCCGCCTTTTGAGCATTTTGTCTCGTTTGTTCTTTATCTTTTTGCAGATTCGGTTTGAGTACAGCTAACAAAAGTTTGGTTGCCAAAGATTCGGCATCTTCTGGTACAAAGGTCTGTAATTGTAAACTCACCGCATCATGTAAGATATTTTTTGGCAATCCTTCTGGGATACCTTGGGTGAGAATCCGCTCTATACTCTGATGGATTCCCATTTGTGTTTTTTCCCACTCCACATCTGACAAATCCAAAAGAAGGGATTCTTCGTATATCGCTTCTGGGTTAACAGTCTCTAACTGTAAAAGTTTCGCAGTCGCTTGGGTGTATCTTTGGCGGACTTGAGAAATTTGAGCAATCAGTAAAGACAAGTTTTTCTCAGAAGTTGTGACGCGATAAGATTCTAGTTCTGCTGCTGCTTGAGTAAAATCAGTATTTTGAGAAAAATCAACTGGCTCTGTTTTCTGTGGCGTTGGTGTTGTACGCGGCTGACGTTCCTGATTGGGTGCAGCTATAGCTGATGGACGAAATGAGGTGATGATTCGTCCTGTTCCCCTCTTGTGCTGATTTTTACTATTTTCTATAGCTAATAGCAGTGCTTGCCATTCCGATTCAGGACAAGAGCGGACATAACGCTGGGTAGAGATGGATAAAACTACAGGATCAAAAAAAGGAAAAGCTCCAGCAACAGCGCGAATTTCGTTACCATCATCCAGAAGTTGTTGCAAATTTTCGTTGATTTGTTCGTTTATTCGCGCATCAAGCATCAATACTTGTAAGGAGCTATTGCTGACAGCTTTGCGCTCGGCTTCTGTTTTTTTCTGATCTTCGATGCTAGCTGTATAGGGCGCTGTAATTGTCTGGGGCGCTGGATTTCCTACTTGAAGTTGAGTCTGATTGTATAATTTGTGTCCAATAACGCCAGTGAGGGACACTAGAGCGATCGCCAAAATTCCTAAGAAACGCTGTTCATGTAGCCAGTTTAAAACGACTACATAAATACTACTCTGAGTTGTTTCAGATTTTGCCTTTTGTTTTCGGCGATGCCTACGGTTGGCTACACCTACGCTTTTCTCATTAGTTTTTGATAAAAATAGGAATATATTTTTGAGCATAGTCCTTAGAAGTTCTCTTCTATGGCTTTTAGCTTTGGGACTTCTCATTAACTTTCCCTTACGGCGTAGTACTTTGTACTGTCGCCGCCACTGAATCAATTGCTGGGTAAATAACTGAAAAAATTGCTGCATTTTCATTATCTCTGCCTGCAATTGCCGACTTTGATACCTCAAAAAAAGACAATCATCAGGGAAATTTGATCTGCGGCTGCCGCTAATTACGAATTATTGTTAACGCGACCGAATAACGCGAGGAGCTGCGTAAACTGAAAGCAAAGCCACCTCACATCCCTCCTGCGTTAACTCCCTTGGATTTAAAGCAAGATTATACACTCCTGACCATACCGCCACAAATGCATCGGTCAATTCTAACATCTGGGAAAAGCTAGTTAGTCCCCATGCTGGAGAATTCCTTTGTAAGAGCAAGACTTGCCAATTTACGGGAATTCCACCTGCACCGTTATATGCTCCTGACAAAGCACCAGTAATTGCGCCTGTAGCCTGTGAGTTTAGAGGCGTAGCATCTTGCACTTGAGAATTGCCATTGTGAGTAGCCTGTAAAACCGCAAGACGAAAGTCTTCCAAGGTACTCAAAAAGCAGTAAAATGCCATAGCGATAGTGTTACTGAGCTTTTCTTCCCTAGCAAACTCAGCTTGCGCTATTGACAATCCAGCCCTTTGCTCTAGTAAATTCTGGACTCTTAATAATTTTTTTGGTATTGATGTCGGTGTTTCTCCGATAAAAGAAATTGTTTGTGGAATAAGGGTTAAGGGGTCAAGTTTTTCAGTGAGAGCAAGAGATATGGCATAACCTACTGCTAATGTTCCATCCTTTACTGCTGGGTCAGCATCCCAGATTTTTAGCACACGCAGCAAGTTTTGTCGCAGCTTAATGGGATTTTCGTGAAAAAAAAGTGCTACTGGGAGTGTGGCAATAATTATTTTTATCGATATGTCATCAGTTGTCGCTAAATGAGGAGATTCTTGTTGCTGACGCCCTATCCAATCATCTAAATCTAATCTACCCAACGCAATCAAACTCTGGGTACCCAGAACCGCCATTCTGCCCAAATCTAGGTAACTCTGAAACTGTATTTCACCACTAGAGGCTAAACTTCCCCCCAAGAATGCTCCCAGGAAAGTGCCTCTAAACCGACTTGTAGGAGAGTAACGCATAGAATTTTGGATTTTGGGTCGCACCTTTGGTGCACTTCCAGCACAACTCAGATTTTAGATTCAAGAATTTAATCAAAAATCCAAAATCAATTAATTTTTTATGCTTATATGCTTCTTAAATGATTCACTAATGCTTGTAAGCCCAACAAGTAACTTTGTCCGCCAAAACCACTTATTTGCCCGATCGCTACTGGGGCGATATACGAATGATGGCGAAAATCTTCCCGGCGGTAAATATTACTCAAATGTACTTCTACTGTGGGCAAGTTAACAGCAGCGATCGCATCTCGCAATGCCACACTTGTGTGGGTATAGGCCCCTGCATTAATCAAAATTCCCTGATGTTGTCCTAATGCACCGTGAATAGTATCTACCAAAACTCCTTCATGATTTGACTGCAAAGGAAAAACTTTCGCCTGTAACTTGAATGCTTCTTCTTCTAACAGGCGGTTAATTTCAGCTAGTGTCAACGAACCATAAATTCCTGGTTCTCGCTGCCCTAGTAAATTTAAGTTTGGCCCATGCAGTGCCAGAATGCTTAAGGGTTGCAACGTCGAGTTTTGCACTTTCGGGCTAGTGGCGACGGCGCGAGCGATCGTTTACGGGAATCGGAATCAGTTCCGGTTCCGGTTCAGCCTCTGGCCCTAATAGGCTCTCAATTAGCCTACGAGCTAATTCCTTAAGCTTTTCCAGCACCTTTTCTATATAGTCCATGAACTGACCGCTCCTGAGATACTACCTCAATTTTTGATTAACAGGTACGCAGAAAATGTCATATTTTCGCACCTCTGGCTTCCAATCGGGCTGATACACAATCCCGTGCTTGGGACATAAGCCACTTCTAAAATTTAGTGTTGTGTTTTCCCTTACTTTTTAGAGTATCACACTTGCAACCTACCTAACTGCATCCTATCAAGGATAGGTATTAAGGGTCAAGAGTCGGATTTTGGACTCTTGACTTGCAACTAGCCTTCTGTAACCTTTTTTTTCGCAGTTGTCGTTGATGATTTAGCCGTTGACTTCGATTTGGAACTCGTTGATTTAGTTGTTTTGCGAGTCGATTTCCCGGTCGATGCTTTCGCTGCCAACAAGTTCAGCGCCGCCGCCAGGGTTACATCTTCTACTGTTTGACCTTCTGGGATACTCACATTAGTTTTGCCATGCTTGATGTAAGGGCCATAAGGGCCATCGTAGATATTAATTGTTTCCCCGTCCTCTGGATGCGTACCCAATTCGCGTAAGGCTGCCTTGGACTTGCTGTTGGTGGAACTGCGTCCTTTTTTTGGTTCGGACAATAATTCCAATGCCCGTTCTAAGCTAATTGCCAATACATTATCAGCAGCTTTCAGGGAGCGGTAGTCTTTTCCTTCCTTACCCTGGTCATGAACGACATAAGGGCCAAAGCGTCCCAAACTTGCTTGGATTTTGCCGCCAGTGGCTGGATGAACTCCCAATGTCCGGGGTAGTGCCAACAGACCAACAGCCATTTCCAGGGTAACGGTCTCTGGGGTGACACCTTTGAGTAGGGAGGCTTGTTTCGGTTTGGGGTTTTCGTCGGTTTTGTCACCCAATTGGACATAAGGCCCATAAGCGCCAATTTTTACATAAATCGGTTCGCCAGTTTCGGGATGCCGACCTACCTGGTCAGGGCCAGTGATTTTTTGTCGTAGTAATACCTCTACCTGTTTGGGGTCGAGGTCAGCTGGTGTCAGGTCTTTGGGAATTGAGGCAGTGATAACTCCCTCACCATTTTCGACTTCAATGTAGGGGCCATATTTCCCAATGCGGACTTTGGCATCTAGATTCTCCAGTTCTACAGTCCTAGCTTTGGTAGCATCAATTTGACTTTCCCGTTCTTTTACCAGGGTTTCCAGACCTTTTTCTCCCAGATAAAATTGCTGTAAGTAAGGTAGCCATTTCGCTTCACCTGTGGCAATGTCATCGAGGGTTTGCTCCATCTTCGAGGTAAAACTGGGGTCAACGATGTCTGGGAAATGTTTTTCCAGCAAGTCGGTGACGGCGAAAGCGGTGAAGGTGGGAATGAGAGCGTTAGTCACCAAATGGGCATAACCCTTGTCGATGATTGTGCCAATGATGCTGGCGTAGGTACTGGGACGACCGATACCTTCACTTTCTAAGGTTTTCACCAAAGAAGCTTCGGTGTATCTAGCTGGCGGTTGAGTTTCGTGCCCAACTGCTTCTAGCTCTGTACAATTGGGATGATCTCCGACTTTCAGATTCGGCAAAATTACTTCCTGGTCTTCCAGTGCTGCTTCTGGGTCGTCTGAACCTTCAACGTAGGCACGTAAGTATCCTGGAAATTCAATCCGTTTGCCAGAAGAGCGGAATCCAGCATCCTCGACTTGCAATTGCACGGTAATTTGAGTTTGCCGGGAATCAGCCATTTGACAGGCGACAGTCCGCTTCCAAATCAAATCGTAAATGGCAAGTTCTCGACCGCCCAATGCAGTTTCTTGGGGGGTGCGGAAGGTACTACCTGCTGGACGAATTGCTTCGTGCGCCTCTTGTGCGCCTTTGGATTTGGTGGTGTATTGCCGGGGTTGGGGACTGAGGTATTGTTGACCGTAGAGCTTTTCTACACAACTGCGAGCAGCTGCGATCGCTTGATCTGACAAATGTACCGAATCTGTCCGCATATAGGTAATATACCCCTGCTCGTACAAATTCTGAGCTACCCGCATTGTGTCACGGGCTGAGAGGCGCAATTTCCGGTTAGATTCTTGTTGCAGCGTCGAGGTGGTGAACGGTGGCGACGGTTTGCGCGTCACTGGGCGTTCCTCCATGTCGCTAACACTCCAGGTTTTCCCTGTTAGGCGTTCCTTGAGTGCTACCGCTTGATCTTCGTTTAGCAACAAGACATTGCGACCTGCGGTAATTTGTCCGGTCGTTGCGTCAAAATCGCTGCCGTTAGCGATTTTGGTTCCTGCTAATGTTACCAGTTGGGCGGCAAAGGGGGTTTTTTCCTTTGACAAACTAGCTTTCAAATCCCAGTATGTACCCTCATGGAAAGCGCGGCGTTGGCGTTCCCTAGTGACTAAAAGCCGCACGGCTACAGATTGCACTCGCCCAGCAGATAATCCCCAGGCGATTTTTTTCCACAGCAATGGAGACAGGGTATAGCCCACCAGTCGATCTAAAATCCGCCGCGTTTCTTGGGCGCGAACCAACTGCTCATCGATATTGCGGCAGTTTTTCAGAGCTTTTTTGATCGCCTCTTGGGTAATTTCGTGAAACACCATCCGCTTAGTCGGAACTTTCGGCTTCAGCAGTTGGTATAAATGCCAACTAATGCTTTCACCTTCCCGGTCTTCGTCTGTTGCCAGAATCAGTTCATCTACATCTTTGAGGGCTTCTTTAAGCTGGGTGACAATTTTCTTTTTGTCTTTCGGGACAACATATACCGGTTCAAAGTCGGCGTCCACATTTACCCCTAGCTGTGCCCATGATTCCCCTTTGACTGCGGCGGGAATTTCACTAGCCGACTGGGGTAGGTCACGCACATGACCCATAGACGCCTCCACCCGATAGCCTGCTGGCAGGTAGTTGCGAATGGTACGAGCTTTGGTTGGAGATTCGACGATGACGAGAGTTGACATGGAAATTTCAATAAAAAGAATAGCTACTAAGCTAAACAGTCAAATTGAGGTAACTTTTGCAAATTGTCAAGATAAAAGGTCACGCTTAGGGTGGTGATTTAATCCTCACATAAACTGCCTGCTTGGGAGAAAATTCGCTGAACTTAGGGCCCAGTCTGTCCCAGAGGATAAATGAGGTACGCTGGGTCTGAATTTCCAGCTATTTCAATCTTTAACTTATCTAACGCATAATTGGCGACTACAGTTTTTAAAATTTGGGGAATGGGGAGTGTGGGGAGTGTGGGGGGAAAGAGAATTTATGCTTTTCCCTCTTCCCACACCTCCCACCCCTCCCACACCCACTCTAGGCATTTTCTTAGTGCCATTCTCCTCTACACCCTTTCTACTGCCCCTCTGCCTCTTACTCCTGTATCTTTTGCCCCACTTTAATAGAGGTCGTGCCAAAATTAAATCAAACTTGAGAGCAAAAGCGAAGTGGGATTTGTACCCATGTCAGGAAAGCAAAACCATCCAACCAATTGGTCAGGGTGATGTTATCTTACTACCTGTGCAGCAGGTTGAAGGACAAAAAATACCTCATTTAACTTTGGTAGAAGGCGAAATTACAAGTCACAAGCATTGTATTACTGAGGTTAAGGCGGAATTATCTAAAAAAGATAGCACACTCTACTTACGTGTTATTTCAGGGTCGGCATTGCTAGCTTATGAGAAGCATAAAGCTATTTCTATTCCCCAAAGTGATTGGATGGTGAAAATTCAGTGAGAATATCAGCCTGAAGGTTGGCGTTATGTAGCTGATTGAAAAGTTAATGACTGAGCAAGAGGCTTTGATTCCAGTTTATCGAGAGAAGTGGAGAGCGAATTGATCGTGAAAAAGCGGCGTAAGTTGTTAAAGCTGATACTGTGAGTGAGGGGAGAAACAACAATTAGAACTTTTTAGCGATAAAACAAATACCGACACATTTGCTGGGAATCAATTGCTTTTGTGGTTTTCTTCTCTTGCTTATGTTTTGATAATGCATTGCGTCAACAATGTTTGGCGAAGACGGAACTATTCGTACTAAATTACTGAAACTAGGCGCATTGATTACTGTGAGCGCACAGCGAATTTTAATTGCGATTACTAGCTGTTGTCTGTACAAATATCTCTTTGCTACTGCTTACAGAGGCTTAAAAATGCTGCCTTTAACAGCTTAATCTAGAGTTAAGCTGCATTTTGCTTCTCTCGAATTAATAATACTTTGGACTCGGTTTTATCCAAGCTTGATTTTGCAATGCTTATGTTTATTTGCTGATGGCAATAATAATGCACCAGTTAGCGATTGGCATAATTGTTTTTATCTTTCGTCATAAGAAAGCTAAAGCAAAAAACAAGAGCGACCTAAGAAGATATTTGAAAAGCGAATTCTATTCGCCTGGTGAGTAGTAAATTAGACTTTTCAAACAACCTCTAAGTAGCTCTCTAGAGCATTAAGGTGCACAGACTTATTGCACTCTCTCATTTATCTTCTAAGGGTTAATACTTATTTATTGAGACTGTTTTTAATAATTTTATGAGATTATCCGTAAATACCACAAAAATAATATAAAAAAGAGAGCCACTTAGGCAGCTCTCCAGATCATCAGGGTGCATCTACTTACCACAGCATATCATTTTGTGTATGCGGGTTGCCACCATTTTTTATATGAAGATTTCGTAAAGAAAGACCGGGAAAATACTTACTTTAGGAACTGGGCAGGGAAGGATCTTCTTTCCTGCTTACCCTGCCTCTTATACCAAGTTCGGGTGATTACTTGTAATAAAATTTATCAATGTAGGTTGGGTTGTAGCAAGATCCCCGTAGGAGTACGGCAGTGAAACCCAACATGAACAAGGATCAAGCGTTGGGTTTCGTTCCTCAACCCAACCTACAGATGTTATAAGTATTTAACCGAACCTGATATTACCTAACAAAGTTGACTTGACAGACCACTAGTAAATCTGTAAATAAGCAACTCTTATGAAATGTCTAAAACCCCTACCAAACAGTAGTTACGAATTACGTAGTTTGCTTCTCACCGGAGGCGAAGATTACGCAAAGCGTTACTAGGCGTTCAGTTTCTTCTCTACCAATTCGTTAGTCAGCTTAGGATCAGCACGTTTGCCTGTCTTTTTCAGAACTTGCCCGACAAAGAAGCCTTTGAGGTTGGTGTTACCGTTGCGATACTTTTCTAGTTCTTTGGGATTGGCGGCTATAACTTCATCAACAATGGGTTCTAGTACACTAGGATCGGTGATTAACTCTTGACCTGCAAAGGCTTTTTCAGGAGAAACACCACTGAGCAAATCTGGCAGCTTTTCTTTAGCTTGAGCATTACTAATTTTGCCCGTTTCAATGCGAGTGATGATATCTGCTAAATTGGTGGGAGTCAGGGCAATTTCAGTAATACTGAGTTTTTGCTTATTCAGGTGGGCAGCGATATCTTGAGTAATCCAATTGGCAGCAGTTTTGGGATTTGCTCCAGATGCGATCGCAGTTTCAAAATATTCGGCTACTGGACGATCTTCTGTCAACACTCGCGCATCGTAAGCCGAAAGCCCCAACTCGCTTTCATAATGATGGCGTTTTTGCGCTGGTAATTCTGGTAATTCGCTACGCCATTTCTCTAATTCTGCATCTGTCACCTCAATTGGTGCTAAATCTGGTTCGGGGAAGTAGCGGTAATCGCTAGAACCTTCCTTCACGCGCATACTACTTGTGCGTTGGGCGCCTTCTTCCCACAGCCGAGTTTCTTGGATAATGCGATCGCCTGCTTCGATGGCGGCAATTTGGCGCTCAATTTCGTAGTCAATCGCCCGTTGAATGGCGCTGAAGGAGTTCATGTTTTTAATTTCTACCTTAGTGCCAAATTCCTTTCGTCCCACTGGACGCACAGAAATGTTGACATCGCAGCGCAGAGATCCTTCTTGCATATTACCGTCACTGACGCCGAGATACCGCACAATCCGGCGCAATTCTTCGGCATATTCAGCAGCTTCTAATCCAGAACGCAAATCAGGTTCCGAGACGATTTCTACTAACGGTACACCTGCGCGATTGTAGTCTACCAGAGAATAGGAAGAACCGGAGAGGCGATCGCTGCCGGCATGTACCAATTTTCCAGCATCTTCTTCCATGTGCAGACGGGTGATCCCAATACGTTTGCGAGTGGGATTACCCTCAGCATCTACCAACTCAATTTCTAACCAACCGTGTTCTGCGATCGGTAGATCGTATTGAGAAATTTGGTAATTTTTGGGTAAGTCAGGATAAAAATACTGTTTCCGGTCAAACTTGCTATATCTAGCAATTTGACAATTTAGTGCCAAACCAGTTTTGACAGCGTATTCTAATACTTTTTCATTGAGTACAGGTAAAACCCCAGGTAAACCCATACAAACGGGGTCAATGTTAGTATTGGGGCCAGCACCAAATGCCGTAGAGCTATTAGAGAAAATCTTGGTGTTGGTACTCAGTTGACAATGGGTTTCTAGACCAATAATCGCTTCATACTCAGTTTTTACAGTTGTAGCAGTCGTCATAATATCACTATTTCGGCATAATCCTTCTTAGGGTACTATTGTAGCGGCGTATTGAGTCGCCCTGAAGACGGTTATTTGGGTGAGCAATGTTTACCCTCATGAGCTTGAAAAGGGAGATGCAAACATAAGGTGAAGAAAATCTTGATTATTGGTTCTGGGAGTGCTGGTAAATCGACCCTAGCCCGTGAACTGGGAACCATCTTAAGCTTATAAGTGATTCACTTAGATGCTTGGTACTATACCATTCCTAAATGATCTGTGAAATCTTTTCTTTCTAACCCAATACGGTTCAGTTATGGAAGTAAAAATATGAAGTTATTTTGGAAGCGTTAATTTCTAGAAATTTATCTGCACAAATTAAAAAACGCTTGGGAGTGTTGCCGTGTTTCCACCCCAGGCGTTTTTTATTCTTAACTTGCTCCTCACACACAAATAAACCATATCACTACTTCTATCAAATGGCAAGTATATTGAGTGACATTTTTAAAACTGCACAAGCAATCCAATTTATGACAAATTAAAAAGCGCTTGGGAGTGTTGCCGTGTTTCCACCCCAGGCGCTTTTTATTTTTAACTTGCTCCTCACACACGATTAAATAATATCACTAATTTAATCAAAAGGAAAGTAAATTATGTGACACTTTGTAAACTGTACATCTCATGGTCAATAAGCTGTTCCACATTTAAATTGCATATACTGGACGGGCAAGATG
>NNBU01000644.1_pt1 | contig 53967 bp, 44 predicted proteins | sample 1173781 | NCBI WGS metagenome assembly NNBU01 (sample SAMN07173937, study PRJNA388173) | plant metagenome | biome: Plant school; feature: Soil; material: Symbiotic tissue of Blasia pusilla L.; isolation source: symbiotic tissue sample KVJ2 | host: Blasia pusilla | place: Norway: Troms, Kvaloya...
GTGCCGTATAGCGGACAATCAGTTCGATCGTGCCGGCGGAAATCTGTCGACGCCCGAGGAATGCGGGAAGCCAGATGCGGTTATAGCCGGCGAGGATCTGCAAGGAGACTAGCGCCAGGCAGGAGCCGAACACAAAACCGAAGGGACCGGGGATCGGCGTCAAGGCCGGCAGCGACAAGATCAGGATTGCGAAAGCGATGCTGGCGCGCCCCATCGTCGCCAGTAGCTGATGTAGGCTGACGGAGCCGGCCTCTGCCGCATGTTGTGTGAGGCGCAGGAGACGTTGTGAAGCGACGCCACCGGGGGTGGGCGGAGGCTGATTCATGTCGTCTTGCGGCATGATGAATTCTATCCCTGTTGCCCCGCAGATGTAGGTGGGCAATCTGCCCAGACAAGGTAGGTCGCTCGCCGAATGATGATGTCGATGCACCTGAAACGACTGCGCCGGGCAACATGGAATCTGCGGGGGTGTCCGCTAGTCAGTCGATGCGCCGCTTCGGATCGAGCTCGACGCCCTGTTCCGTGGGTTCGGTTTCTTCTTCGCGGCTCGCGTCCTGCCGCTTCAGTTCCCGGGCAATAGTCTTACGGCCGCTTTCCTGCGTGTCAGGCTGAAGGCGATGGGAATTCGTGCTCATGTCGTTCTCCTCTTCGGGTGAGCCCACCAACCGAACAGCCAAGCTGGCCTCGGGTTCCGAACGTGCGGTGAGGATGGCGAGGGAACCGTTTGCCGGGAATTTCTGTTTCCTTGCATCAACGGAGGTTTTCAATGAGCACTTTGAAGAAGGCAGATGTCGAAGAGAAGAAGTCAACGGCGAAGGATCTGCCGGCAGCCGGGCCGCATGACAAACCGGAACTGCAGGATCCGATGAAGACACCCGGAGCCGGGTCGCTGCCGAAGATAGGGTCGCAGGAGACCGATGTCGGTTCCGACTGAGGTTAATCCAATGTTATCCGAATATAGAAGCGCAAAAGGCCGGCGGTTTTCCGCCGGCCTTTCTACATATCGAGCGCTGCGATCAGATGTTTTCTGCGACCGTTTCGCGTGCCGCGCGCTCTTCTTCCTCGCGCTCCCGCTTATTGTACTGGATCGACGACCAGAGCGAGATGCCGATCAGGGCCGCACCACCGAGGCCGGTGATGACCTCAGGAATGTGGACCAGCGTCTGCACATACATGATCACCGACAAGATCAGGATGGCGTAGAACGCGCCGTGTTCCAGGTAGCGGTATTCGGCAAGCGTGCCCTTCTCGACCAGCATTATGGTCATCGAGCGCACATACATGGCGCCGATGCCAAGGCCGATGGCGATGACGAAGAGGTTCTGCGTCAGCGCGAAGGCGCCGATGACGCCATCGAAGGAGAAGCTGGCGTCCAGCACTTCGAGATAGATGAAGGCGCCCAGGCCGCCCTTGGCCGCTTCGGTCATGGTTTTCTGCGAGGCATCCAGCAGGCCGCCCAACACTTCGACCGCCAGGAAAGTGACGAGGCCGTAGATCGCCGAATAAACGAAGGTCGTGGCCTCTTCACCTTCGAGAAGGTTGGAGAAGAGCAGGATGAGCAACAGTACGACCGCGATCTCGATGCCCTTGATCGACGCCGAGCGGGCCATGTTCTTCTCGAGGATCTCGATCCAGTGCACATCCTTCTCGTGGTCGAAGAAGTAGGTGAGGCCGACCATCATCAGGAAGGTGCCGCCGAAGGCTGCGATCGGAAGATGCGCATCGTTCATGATGCGGGCATATTCCGCCGGTTCGCGGGCCGCCAGTATGATCGCCTCGATCGGGCCGATCTTGGCGGCGATCACGACGATCAACAGTGGGAAGACAATGCGCATGCCAAAGACGGCAATGATGATGCCCCAGGTGAGGAAGCGTTGCTGCCAGACGGGCGTCATGTCCTTCAGCTTGTTGGCGTTGACAATGGCGTTGTCAAAGGAGAGCGATATCTCCAATACCGCGAGCACGCTGCAGATGAAGAAGACGGTCGCCATGCCGCCGATCGTGCCGGTCATCTGCCAGCCGAGAATGCCGCCAAGGATCAGGCCGATCACGGTGACGATGAAGGCCCAGCGGAAATAGCCAAGGGTGGACTGGGCGCCAGTTGGTGCTGATGTGCTCACGACTATACCTCCGTCATCGGGAGGCATGGAGCGAAAATACGATGTGCCTTGCACGCCTTCGTATGAAGCATGATCCGAGTGTTCATTGATTTTGAATCCGCCGGCCGACGATTGCTGGCGGTACCGACATCACGAGAGCGCCGTAAACTCTCGCCAGAGGGGCCCGGCACCAGGTTCGATCGCAAGTCTTGAACTTGCGTCACGTCTTCTTCTCACCGAAGCTCACAAAAAGGTCAAGACGTGTGATTGTGTTGGCAGGAAATGGGGCGCGAGAGGCAAATTTCAAGCAGGCGCGGAACTGAGAACCGAACAGCCGCTGCCGCGTTTTCGTCGAGGAGCCATACATATATCGGAGATTGCCAAATGGATGTCTGGGACGGTGACCGATTTCTGACGGCGCAGGAGCCGGTGTTTGCGATAGCGGCTGCAGAGCTCAGGCGTGGGCGGAAAGAAAGCCACTGGATGTGGTTCATCTTTCCGCAGCTTCGCGACCTCGGGCACTCGGCAACCGCACGTCATTTCGGACTTTCCGGGATTGGAGAGGCTCGCATGTATCTGGCGCACCCGGTTCTGGGGCCCCGACTGGTCCAGGTGACGGAGGCTGTTCTGGCCATACAGGGGCGCTCCCTGTTCGAGATTTTCGGCTCACCGGATGATCACAAGTTCCGGTCCTGCATGACCCTCTTTTCTCAGGTGGTCGAAGATCAGAGAGCCTATCCCTTTAAGCAGGCGCTTGAGCGCTTCTGTCAGGGCGAACCGGATGAAATGACGCTGCAACTGGTTTCGGCTTAAGCCAGCTCAAGCAGGATTTCGGGTTTGACCGCAAGGGTGTTGCTGACAGTGCAGATCTCCTCCGTCCGGTGGGCGATCGTCCATTGTTCGGCGCTACCGAGGCTTCCCTCAAATCGGAAGATAACCGTGAGTGTCGCGAAACGCGACGGACCGTCCTTCGCCTTTTCGCCACTCGCCCTGGCACTCACTGCGGACAAGCGATCGGCCAGTCCAAATTCGCGCGCCGCAATCCTGGCGCTCATGCTCATGCAGGCGGCGAGCGACGCCAGGAGCAGATCGAGCGGATTGAAACCTGCCTCTGACACGCCGGTGACGATGTCGATCGTGCCGCCGGTTTCCGATCGGATATGCGGATAACCCGTTTTGCCCAGTGTCGCTGTTGCGCCTACCGGGCGTTGGTGCACATCCGTCATGTCGTACTCCGTTGATGATCGGAGCACGATAGGTGCGCGCGAAGTCGCTGGCAAGAATCGTGTCAGATGTCCTGACCGATCCGGGCGGTCCCTGTCTCGCCGTTGTCGCGCGTCCACTTCAGTTGCTTGTCGTTGATGCGCTGGAGTTCGAAGCACATGGGAGCGCCCTTGTACCAGCTGGTGAACTGCTGACAGAGGCGATCACCCTTGATCCACCAGCGGCCCTGATCATTCGGCTTGGCAAACCGACCGAGGCCGAGCGCTTCGCCCGATCCGTCGACCTGGCCGTTTTGCCGGTAGTTGAGGGGGAATTCTCCGCCCAGCGGTACCGCCAGGTAGATGCGCTTGCCGATGATGTCTTCGCGGATATCGGCAGCGGTGAAACGTTCGTTCGCAGCGGATGTCATGGCACTGAGCGTGAGCGTCATCAGCGTCAACAGTCCGGTTCTCAGGCTGGAATGCATGGCGTGGATCTCCCGATCGATGAACTACGCCACTTTTACGGTTCTCCCGTGCGGGTGGATCACATCCGGATCAGTCGCGGATGAAGACATTGACCGATGCCGCCCGTCCGTCGGCATCGATCACTGTGAGCGTCGTCTGGCCCTGGCCGGGGGGATGCCACTCACCGGTTCGCCGCCGTGTCGAGTCGGTCATCGGCTTGCCGTCGACCAGCCAGCGGAACGGGGCACGGCCTGCCTGCATCTTCATGACGAGCGGAAGCGGGGTGCCAGCGGCATCACGACCCAATTCGAGTTGCGCCCCTTCCGGAGGATAGACGATCTGCGGGGGCTTTTCGCGGGCGGATGCCGAGACGAGGCCGTTCGGGTTGATGGAGAAGCGCCTGAGCCCGGTGGGCAAGTCATTGGCGGCCAGATGGGCGGCGCCGGTGGGAGCGCGGGGCAGGGCGGTGCCGGCGAGGCCCGACTTTGCAAAGGCCTCGAACAGGATCGGAGCTGCCGTCTTGTAGCCGGATATGCCGGGCACGGCCGCATTGTCCGGGCGGCCGATCCAGACGCCCAGCACATAACGACCGTCGTAGCCGACCGACCAGGCATCGCGGTAGCCATAGCTGGTGCCGGTCTTGTAGGCGATGCCGTAGGGCGGGCTGCCGGCGGGCGGCTGCACTGCGCCGAGAATGTCGGCGATCGTCCAGGCGGCGGTCGGCTCCAGCAGTGGCTGGTCGTCGATCAGGCCGGGCTTGTCACGGATGCCGTCACCGAGCCTGACCGGTTGTTCGCGATTGGCGAGACCGGCATAGAGCTGAACGAGGCCTTTCAGGGTGACGCCGACGCCGCCCAGCGCGATGGCGAGGCCGGGGACCTCGTTGGGCGGCAGTTTCAGGCTGACATCGGCGCGGCGCAGGCGGACCATCAGGCGCGAGGGGCCAACGCTGTCGAGCAGCCGAACAGCGGGGACGTTCATTGACAGCTGCAGCGCCTGGCGGATGCTGACATCGCCCTGATACTGCATGTCGAAATTCTTCGGACGGTATCCGAAGAAATCGGCAGGCCGATCCTCAACGATGGTTTCCTGGGCGACCAGGCCCAATTCGAAAGCCAGGCCATAGATGAAGGGTTTCAGCGTCGATCCCGGCGATCTTTCGGCGCGCGTCATGTCGATCCAGCCGGAGCGGCCGGCGTCAAAGTAGTCGGCGGCACCCACTTCGGCGACGATTTCGCCGGTCGTGGCATCGGCCATGACAAGGGCGAGCGAGACTTTGGGGTCGAGCTTGCGGCCGGCTTCTGCGGCGAGGGTCTCGAGCTTTTCCTGGACGGGTCTCAGCAGGGTCGTCTGGTGACGATCGGCGGTGGGATTTGCTCGTCTCGCGGCTTCGGCCAGATGCGGGGCAAGGGCTGGAAGCTGGCGGCGGGCTCTCGGCAGATCGGCGCTCAGTGCAAAGGCGACGTCTGATGGTTCGATGATGGCGGCTTCTTGCGCACGCTCAAGCACACGCTTGCGCGCCTGCAGAGCGTTGTCGGAGAAGCGGTCTGGACGGCGCTTTTCAGGAAGCTGTGGCAGGGCGACGAGCAGGGCGGCCTCCGCCGTCGTCAGCCGCTTTGGTTCCTTGCCGAACCAGGCGAGGCTCGCTGCGCGCACGCCTTCAAGATTGCCGCCATAGGGGGCATGGGTGAGATAAAGGTCGAGAATCTCGCTCTTCGATAGCCGGCGTTCCAGCTGCAGGGCGCGGGCGATCTGGATGAGCTTGGCGGTCAGCGATCGCTCGCGCCGGGGCTCGATCAGGCGGGCGACCTGCATGGAGAGCGTCGAGGCGCCCGAGACGATTCGACCATTGGTGACGAATTGCCAGGCAGCGCGTCCCAGCGCCAGGATATCGACGCCTGCGTGACGGTCGAAGCGGCGGTCCTCGTAGGCGACCAGCATCCGGATCAGGGCGGGATCGACATCCTCAGCCGTTGTCTTCAACCGCCAGAGGCCCTCGCGCGTGGCGAAGGCTCTGAGCAGTTGTCCGTCCCGATCGAGGATTTCCGTGGAAACCGAACGCGCCGCTTCGATCGGCGGCGGGAAATGCTTGTCGGCCCAGTCGAGGGCAAACAGCGAAAGCCCCGTCACGGCAATGCCTGTGGCAATGACGATCAGGGGCTTTCGAAAGCTTGCCATCAGGGGGCCGCCGAGACCGTCATGCCGCCGGCTGCCGTCCTTGCGGAGAGCTGCGGACGATACATGTCTTCGACGGCGGCGGCCGGCAGGTCGTAGGTGCCCGGTGTCACCGCGCGCACGACATAGGCGAGCGTGATGGTGCCGTTCTCGTCTTCTGCACGGTTCACGGCCGCAACGAAGCGGTCGCTGCGGAATTCGAGATGGGCGGTTTCCGTCTGGCCGATCCAGTCGAAGTTGGCGAGAGCGGCACTATCGACCAGGCTCGGATTGTCGATCTCGAAGCCTGCTGGCAGGAGGTCGGTGACGAGCAGCTGTGCCGGCCATTCGTCCTCTTCGGTGACCTGCAGCACCACTACATAACGCTCGTTCTGCACGGCCTCCGTGATGTTGGCCTCTTCGCCATCCAGCGTGTAGTAGGTGCGGCTGATCTCGAAGCCTTCGCCACCAGCAGCCGGCGGTTCGACCGGAGCGGCGACCGTGGTGATCGCGGCACTGATCAGATCGCTGCCCTTGTTGGTCACGGTGACCGGGGCCTGCAGCAAGGCCTCGCCCGGAATGGTGGCCGCATAGGCGCCGGTCCGGTCAGCCCCGTTGACGTCGATCTGCAGGCCGGCATCGTCCTGTTGCAGCGCGCGTGCGGCCAGCAGCATCCAGGTCTGTTCCTGGGTGCTCAGCGTCTGCTTAGCCTTCCATTCCTCGTTCACGACCTTGGCCAAGATCGGCACCACCGGCGGCATTGGTCGGCTTTCGGCAGCAAGCGCCAGCACGCCGGCGGCATCGCGCAGCGACGAGCCGTAATCCGAGCGGCTGAAGCTGACTGGCGTCAGGCGTGCCTGTTCCGACATGCCGGCGGCGTCAGCGAAGACGCTGTTGGCGCGTTGCGAGTCGCCATACAGCGAAAGTGCTGCAGCCAGATGGGCCTTCGACAACGGGGTCGGGAAATCGCCCAGCATGGTGTCGGCGTAATAGCGCAGGTCGCTGAGCGATGCCTTGCGACTGCGAGCCAGCACGTAGAGCGAATAGGCGATGTCATTGCCCCGCGTGCGGATGTCGTTGTCATAGGCGATGCGGTTCTGCAGATTCTGCAGCGCCTGGACGAGCGCTTCTTCCGGCACGTCGAACTTACGTTCGCGGGCACGGGTTAGGAAGTCGGTGACATAGGCATCGAGCCACAGGCTTTCCGAACCTGGAGCCCAGAGGCCGAAGGAGCCGCTGGAGGATTGGTAGGACAGGACGCGGAAGATGGCATCCTGAACGCGCTTGGCGATTTCAGGATCTTCCGGAAGACCGGAGATCTTCGCCAGTTCGTCGAAGTAGAGCAGCGGCAGCGCGCGGCTGGTGGTCTGCTCGGCGCAGCCATAAGGGTAGCGGTCGAGCGCCATCAGCAGGCCCGGTACGTCGAGGCCATCGGCACGCGTCACGTTCACACTGACGGACGCACCGTCCAGCAGGCTGTCCGCCAGCAGGTTGCCGTCCACAGTCAGGCTTTTGCCGGGCGCTACGGCGATGACCTGGCGCTGGGTAATCGGCAGGGTTGCCGGGCGGACGGGAAGATCGACCGACTGGCTGACGGCTATGCCATTTGCTCCTGTGAGCGCCACGTCGATCGTGCCCTGGCCCGGATTGACCGCCGACAGCGGCAGGGTCAGCGTTGTCGTCTTGCCGGAAGCGAGGGTCACTTCGTTTGACGCTTCGCCGCCCACCGTGACGGGACCGTTGCCGGTCGCGACAAGGGTGTATGTGCCATCGGGGGCGTCGGTCGCGGCGATATCGAGACGCAGGCTGCTTTCATCGCCGGGGGCGAGGAATTTCGGTAGGCTGGCGGTCACCACGACCGGGTCGCGGATGATCACATCGGCCTGTGCATGACCGACGCCTGTCTTCGACCAGGCATGGACCATGACGCGTGCAGTGCCGTTGAACTGCGGGATGTCGAAGGAGACTGTGGCCTTGCCGCTTGCATCAAGCTTCACCGGACCGGAGAAGAAGGCGACGAGCTTTTCCTTCGGCGGATTGCCCTGGAGCGCCACTTCGCCACCATCGCCACCCGTGCGCAGCGTGCCGGTTGCGCCGAGCGAGCCGTCGATCAGTCGGCCATAGAGGTCGCGCAGTTCAAGGCCAAGGCGGCGCTGGCCGAAGTAGTAGGTTTCGGGATCGGCGGCCTCATAGCGGGTGAGGTTCAGGATGCCGACATCGACGGCGGCAACGGTGACATAGGCTTCCTCGCCAATGCCGGCGCCGGCGACCTCGATCGGGATTTCCAGCGGCTGGCGCGGGAGTGTCTTTTCGGGCGTTGCAATCTTTACCGCCAGCTTGTCTGCGCCCGGATCGACGGCTAGCCAGGTGATGCCGATGGCGCGGGCTGGCATGCGGCTTTCCTCAGAATCGCCCGGCCGGAACAGCGTGGCGGTGACATAGGCGCCGGCGCCGAAGTCAGCGGTGACCGGAAGTTCGATCTCGGCGCCCGTTGCCGGCACGTCTGCTACCCTGGAGGTGATCAGGGCATCGGTTCCGACGGTGACCAGAACCTTGCCTTCAAAGCGCGGGGAGATCTTGAGGCGGGCGGTGTCGCCCATCTGGTAGGTCGCCTTGTCCAAGCCGACTTGCAGCGCATCCGGCGTTTCGGTCGAGCTTGCGGAGACGAACCAGCCGGCGTCGAAATCGACGCTGGAGACGGAGCCGCCCTGTTCGACCTCAAGGCGGTGACTGCCCCAGGTGACGGGGATGGAAAGTGCCGTGCCGTCAGCCTTGATGTCCACGGTGCCATCGGCCACCAGCTTGGTGGTGGTGATCGGCTCGTAGCGCCAGGATGAGCCTTCGCGATACCATTGGTAATTCCGCTCGAGCTTGACCAGCTTCCACTTTGCCGCTGGCAGATCCTGTTTTGTTGCATCCGGGCCGATGGCGATCAGGTTGAAGGCAGCCGTGCTGTTTTCGGCAACGTCGCCCTCGAATTCCGGCTTGATGCCGATGACAGGGCCTTCTGGCGTTACCGGCAGGGTGAGCTTGCGTTCGATCGCCCGGCCGCCGCCTTCACGCAGGCGCAGCACGACATCGGCATTCAGCAGGCGTGTCGTGGATGGCATGTCGGTGATCGCGACATTGACGCTGGCATGGCCATCCTCATCAAGGGGATAGAGACCATCGAAGGGCACACGCACGCCTTCGACATCCTCCTCGTCGGAGAGACCGAAGCTGTAGCGCGGATAATCCGGATGGCTGCTGGTGGGGGTGACAACCAATTCGCCTTCGAGCGACAGGCCGGCTGCCGGGGCGCCGTAGAGATAACGGCCTTCGACATTAACCGTGACACTCCCATCAGGCGCCAGGGTCGTCGCATCGCTGGCCAGCGTCATGTCCAGGCGGTCCGGTACGAAATCATCGACGAGGAAGGAGGACTGGGCGATCGCCGGCTTCTTCGGATCGGTGTGGATCGCGACGCTCCAGGTGCCGCGCATGGAATTGGCAAGCAGCGGCAGGTCGACGGCATAACCGCCCAGGCTTTCGCTGGAGACGGCCATGCGGCGGAACTCGACGCCGTCGGGGCGCAAGAAGATGAAGGTCAGCGGCAGGCCGCTGATCGCATCGGCCTCCGTGTCGCGGGCGAGTGCAGCGACATGGACGGTTTCGCCGGGGCGATAGATGCCGCGCTCGGTCCAGGAAAGGACGTCGACGGGGCCGGGAGCCGGGCGGCCGGTGACGCCGCGGTCGGAGAGGTCGAAGCCGGCGCGGGTCATGTCGAGGAAGACGTTGTCGTCGTCTTTTGTGTGGGCGGCGATGACCGCCGGCGCCATGGCAGCACCGGCTTTCAGGAGGCCGGCATCGAAGCGGGCGCGACCATCGGCATCGGTCTTGGCGGTGGCCAGGATCTCGTTGTTCTTCGCGAGCAGTTGCAGCTCGACGCCTTCCAGCGGGGCAGCGGTGGCGAGCGAGCGGGCAAAGACATGCAGGCCATCGGTGCCGGCAAAGGTCGAGAGGCCGATATCCGAGACGACGAACCACTGCGTGGCACGGCTGTCCCAGTTCTCGGCGGTACTGTTGGCCGCAACAGCGGTCAGCACATAGATCCCGGGTTTGCGTGTCGGCAGTGCCTCTTGCAACGGGATGCTGGTGATGACCTCTTCGTTCAGCTGGTTCGCAATGTCGACAGTGCCCTGCCAGACCAGTTCGCCGATCTCGTCTTCGACGCGACTTGCGGTGTAGCCGTCAAGTTGGGTGAGGAATTGCGAGGCTGCCAGGAGGGGGGCGATGTTGCGATCGCCGATCCGATAGAGGGCGAGTTTGGCGCTGTCCGAGTTGATCGACACGAGCGGAATGCCCTGACGCGCCGTGGACGGCAGGACGAAGCTGTCGCCTGTGAACCGCACAGTCGACGACCGGTCGCGGACATAGATTTCGAGTTCGACCGGAGCTTCCAGATTTTCCTCAACGGAGGACGGAAGGCCGGCCCGAATCGCCAGCCGGTAGCGGCCGCCATGGTCCAGCCCTTCGACGCAGATCTGGTTGTTCTTGGCTTCCACGGCCTTCGGTGGCTTGCCGTCGAGGGTCACATACTGGGCGTAATCGACGCCGCGTTTGACCAGCTGTTCGGAAAACTCGACGCAGGCGCGCGGCGAGGCGGCGTCGGAATCGACGGTGTTGCCGACAATGCGGAAGCCTTGGCGGGACCGCAGGTCGTCGAAGGCGGCGCGCACCTGCGCATTGGCGGACAGCTCGAGGCTTGCCTTGTAGGCGTTGAGCGCTGCGCGGAAGTTTTCGCTCTTCTCCAGCGCCAGTGCCAGAGTCGCTAATGCATCGGCGCGGGTCACGGCACCGCGGGTCAGGCCATATCCATTGATCGCCGCCATCGCGGCTTCGTTGGCATAGGTGTAGTTGTTTGAGACCGTGTTGGCGACGCGTGCCAGTTCCAGCCAGGTGGCGGCGTCATCCGGATCGATCGAGAGCGCACCTTTGAGGGCGGCCATGGCTGCGTCGACGTTGCTGCCGGCAATGGCGGCCCTCGCTTCGTCGATCAAAGCCTCACGGCCGGCACCTTCGCGGTCCGGCGGAAGGGTCAGGCTGTCACGCTGATTGCGGGCATCGGTCTTGAGCTGGTCAGAAACGAAGGCGAGCGGGGAGGGCGCGCCGATATCGTCTTCCGCTGCCGTCTCGACGATCTTTCCGGCGACAGCTCCGACGAAAGTGTTTATCTGATTGTAGTCGGATTTCAGGAAGCACCACTTCACCTTCGGATTGTAGGTGAAGGCGCGGCAGGATCCGTCGGCGATGCAGCTTGCCTCGCATTCGTCGAGCGAGACGTTTTTCTCGGTCCTCAGATCGAATCCGAAATAGTCGGAATCATCGACCGTGACCACGCTGCGGCTGTCCTGCGCGAACGCTGGAAGCGTCAGAGCAAGGAGTGACAGGGTCATTGTGAGAATAACCGACAGACGGCGCGTAGACATAGCTCTCTCCCCAGGGCCGATTTCAAATTCAGCCTTATCGAAACTACTGTTGGATCATGTCAGTGGCTTGTCAATCGGCAGCCGACACAGTCTCGCACTCTCCGCAAAGTCAGTACGACGGTGTAGTCCTAGACCCGTGTTTTGACGCGTTCGGAACTGCTGAAATCGCGCGCCTGATCGATGATCCAGGTGGCGAAGGCGCTGGCCGGACCATACGCCATGCGCGACAGCGGACGGACCAGATAATAGGCGCTGGCGCTTTTGACCTCGTGGTCGAAGGCGCGCACGAGCTGCCCGCTTGCCAGTTCCGGCTCGATCAGGAATGTCGGCACGAGGGCAATGCCGAGGCCCGCCAAGCAGGCCTGGACCACGTTGGAAAACTGTTCGAAGCGCATGCCGCCGCCATGGCCTTCCTGCATGCCGAGCGAGGCGAACCACTGCTCCCAGGCGCGGGGACGCGAGGCCATGTCGAAGAGCGGTTTCGATAGCAGGTCTTCGGCGCGTCTGACCGGGTTTTCCGCCAAGAAAGCGGGGCTGCAGACGGGGGCGACCAGTTCGTGCATGAGGAACTGGCAATCGGTGCCGGGCCAATTGGGTTCGCCAATATGAATGGCGGCGTCGATCCCGGAGCCTTCGAACTCGAATTGGCCAATGCGGGTGGCAAAATCGATGATGACGGCAGGGTTGCGGGCGAGGAAGTCTGGCATGCGCGGCATCAGCCAGCGGGTGCCGAAGGTCGGCAGGATCGCAAGCCTCAGATGCGTGTCGTCACGGGTTGCCATGGCTTCCAGCGAGAGCGTGCGGATGGTCGCTAGCGCATCACCGATGCCCTTTGCATAGGTTCGGCCGATTGAAGTCAGCTCCACACCACGATTGGTGCGCTCGAAGAGCCTGACGCCCAACTGGTCTTCCAGGAGGCCGATCTGGCGGCTGATCGCGCCTTGCGTCAGGGCGAGTTCATTGGCTGCTGCGGAAAAACTTCCGAGCTTGGCAACGGAATCGAAGGCGGCGAGCGCGCTGGTGGAGGGCAGGAAGCGGCGTTGGTGTGTCAGCATCGGATATGACTAGACCTAATAGCAACATGAGTAAACATGGCTTGTTTAATCGTCCGATATGAGCAAACTGTGGTCAACAATCAAAACCGGATGCGATGATCATGAGCGAGATGCAGCCTTTTTCCTGGAGTGACCCCTTCCTGATGTCCGAGATCCTCAATGAGGACGAGCGGATGATCCAGGATGCTGCGGCGGCCTTTGCCAAGGCTGAACTCGCGCCGCGTGTCGCCGATGCGTATCTCGGCGAAACGGTGGAGCCTGAGCTTTTCCGGCTGATGGGGCAGGCGGGGCTTCTCGGCGTGACGCTGCCGGAGAAATACGGTGCCGCCGGCGCCAACTATGTCTCTTATGGTCTCGTTGCCCGCGAGATCGAGCGTGTCGATTCCGGCTATCGCTCGATGATGAGCGTGCAGTCCTCTCTCGTCATCTATCCGATCTATGCCTATGGCTCGGAAGAGCAGAAGGACAAGTATTTGCCCGGTCTGGTCTCGGGCGAGTTGATCGGCTGCTTTGGCCTGACCGAACCCGATGCCGGTTCAGATCCGGGCGGCATGAAGACCCGCGCGGAGAAGATCGAAGGCGGGTATCGCCTGCGCGGTTCCAAGATGTGGATTTCCAACGCACCGATCGCCGATGTCTTCGTCGTCTGGGCGAAGTCGGAAGCGCATGGCGGCGAGATTCGCGGCTTCATCCTCGAAAAGGGCATGAAGGGCCTGTCCGCCCCGAAGATTGGCGGCAAGCTGTCTCTGCGCGCCTCCGTCACCGGCGAAATCGTCATGGACAGCGTCGAAGTCGGCGAAGATGCGCTGCTGCCGAACGTGTCCGGCCTCAAGGGTCCCTTCGGCTGCCTCAACCGCGCCCGTTACGGCATCTCCTGGGGCGTGCTCGGGGCTGCGGAAGACTGCTGGCATCGCGCACGGCAATACGGCCTCGATCGCAAGCAGTTCGGCAAGCCGCTCGCCGGCACGCAACTGTTCCAGAAGAAGCTGGCCGACATGCAGACCGAGATCTCGCTTGGCCTGCTTGCTTCACTCCGCGTCGGCCGTCTCATGGACGAACATCAGTTCGCCCCGGAGATGATCTCGATTGTCAAGCGCAACAATTGCGGCAAGGCACTCGACATCGCTCGCATGGCCCGCGACATGCATGGCGGCAACGGCATCCAGATCGAATATCATGTCATGCGTCATGCGCAGAACCTAGAGACGGTGAATACATATGAGGGAACGCATGATGTACACGCGCTGATCCTCGGGCGTGCGCAGACTGGCATCCAAGCCTTCTTCTGAAAAAATCCTCTCCGGCAGCCGCAATACCCTTCCAATTGGAGGGATGCGGCTGTCGCATTCCTGCGCCATACCTTTGGAATTATATCCGAATTTAAGCATTTCTACACTTGTGACCTTCTAGGGTTTATGCTCACAGCTACGCATGACAAGGCGGGCCGAAAGAGTATGATCTTGACGGGAGTCAGGGCGGTGCCTTCGGTGTGATCGCCGGTAGTGGAGGAGATGGCATGTACGCCGTTACGGTTCTGGATACTGCAGCCCTTTCGGCATTCCGGACGGAGCATCCCTGGCTCGACTTTCCCGACTCCGTCTCGGAGGTCAGCGTTTATTTTGACGACAACGGCGGTCCGACACGAATGACTGCGGTCGGAACTGACGGCACCGGGACGTGCGCAGCGGCCGATGTCAACGCGTTTGGCGTGGACACGATCCTAGCATTGGTGCGATTTGCGCCCCAGGGAACTCCGGGTTTCGAGGATTGTCCCGAGGAAGAGGGCGTCTGGGCCATTCTCGAAGACCTGCCGGTTTCCGACGGCACGATCCCGATCGAGGAGGTCGAGGCGACACGGTCGAAACGACTACAGGAGGCCTATGAGATTCTGCGGGAGGTCACGCTGACCAAGTTGCAGGACCTTCTCGCCTCCGTGCAAAGCGACCGGGAGCAGCGGCGGCTTGAGGTTTCCATGGCGGCCATCCCCGCGTCGCTCGACAAGGTGGAAGACGGGCACAAGCCGCATTTTCTCGAAGTTGATTTGTGGCGACTTGTGGCGGTTTTACGTGACGAATTGGCCATGCCGGCGGACTACGAACTTGCGGACCGCGGCGAAGATATCGGCTTTACGCGTGACGCGATCGACCAGGCGGAAGCGACAGCTCTCTCGGGGCCGGTCATCCAGGCCTTGTTCGAGTTGTCGCCTGTGGCATTTTCAATCTCCAGCATCGGCCAGCGCAATTCTCGCTATGTGCGGGTCAATCAAGCCTATCTCGACCTAATCGGGAAGAGTTGGGACGATATCCGCGGAAGCGAAATGGTCGCGTCGGGCGTCGTCTCCGGAAGCGATGCCCGAGCCGAGCGGCTGATGCTTTTGGATCGGGACGGCGGCTATAGCGGCCAGCGCGGGGAAATCCATGGCGCCGATGGCCAGATCATCCCCGTCATGATCTCTGCCCGGCGCATTTCTGTCGCCGGGCAGCTTTATGACTTCGAGGTTCTGACCCGTGTAAACCAGGATTAACGGGTCAAGTCTTCTCAGGCTCTGCGGAACAGGGCGAAGGAGCGGGCCTCCATCATGAAGCCCGCGGCTTCCGCGGCCTCGTCACCGGTTCGCTCCGGATCGGAGGTGATCAGTTCCAGTGTCCAGTTGCTGCCGCCCGTCTGGGGCATGGTAAACTCCAAATCCTGATCGACGGGATTGAACAGCATCAGAACCTCTTGCCAGACCCCGTCTTCCGGCTCTTGATCCTGACGCTGAAGTTTGAGGGCAAGCGGGTTGCCATCGAGCCAGTGCTCGGGCTTCTGCGCCCCGCCGGTCATGTTGTACCAGTCGATGGCCATGCCATCGCGCCAGCTTTCGCGGCGCAACAGGGGCTGGCTCTTTCGCAAGGCGATCAACCGGGTGGTGAAAGCGCGCAAATCCTCGCAGGATGCGGGCAGGTTCTCCCAATGCAGCCAGCTGATTTCGCTGTCCTGGCAGTAGCCGTTGTTGTTGCCCATCTGCGAGCGGCCAAACTCGTCGCCGGCCAGCAGCATCGGCGTCCCGTGCGAGAAAAACAGCGTGGCGAGGAAGTTGCGCTTCTGGCGCTCTCGCAGAGCGTTGATGCCTTCGTCCTCGGTCGGGCCTTCATGGCCGTAGTTATGACTGCGATTGTCATTGTGGCCGTCGTTATTGTCCTCGCCGTTGGCGTCATTGTGCTTCTGGTCGTAGGAAACGAGGTCGTTGAGGGTGAAGCCGTCATGGGCTGTGATGAAATTGACGCTGGCCCAGGGGCGTCGTCCGCGCAGGTCATAGATGTCACCGGAGCCGAGCAGGCGTGCGGCAAAGTCGGGCGCGCAGTTGTCGCCGTTCAACCAGTATTCGCGGGTGGAGTCGCGGTATTTGTCATTCCATTCGGCCCAGCCAGGCGGGAAACCGCCCACCTGATAGCCACCCGGGCCGATATCCCAGGGTTCGCCGATCAATTTCACGCCGGATAGGACGGGGTCCTGTGTTACCGCGTCGAAATATCCACCACGCTGATCGAAGCCATCCGGCTCGCGGCCGAGGATCGTGCCAAGGTCGAAGCGGAAGCCGTCGACTTGCATCTCTTCCTTCCAGTAACGCAGGCTGTCCATCACCATCTGCAGAACGCGCGGATGGGAGGTGTTCACCGTGTTCCCGGTGCCGGTATCGTTGATGTAATAGCGGTGATCATCCGGCAGGGTGCGATAGTAGGAGAAGTTGTCGATGCCTTTGAAAGAGAGCGTCGGTCCCAGTTCATTGCCTTCGGCGGTGTGGTTGTAGACGACATCGAGAATGACTTCGATGCCGGCGTCGTGGAAGGCCCGGACCATGTCGCGGAAGCCTGCAATGCCCTTCGGTCCGTAGTAGCGGCTGGCGAGCGAGAAGAAGCCGATCGAATTGTAGCCCCAATAGTTGCGAAGGCCCTTGTCCAGGAGATGGCTGTCGTCCGGGAAGGCATGGATGGGAAGAAGCTCGACAGAGGTTATGCCGAGGCTCTTGATGTAGTCGACCGCCGCCTTATGACCCAGGCCCTCGAACGTGCCGCGCAGTTCTTGCGGGATGGCAGGGTGAAGCTGCGTGAAGCCTTTGACGTGAGTTTCATAGACAATGGTTTGCGCCCAGGGAATGCCCGCAAAGCTGCTGTCCGGCTGGCGCTCAGCAGGATCGACCACGCGGCATTTCGGCGTAAAGGCGGCGCTGTCGAGGTCGTTGAAGGAGAGGTCTTTTTCGTCGCTGTCGAGATCGTAGCCGAAATGGGCCTTATTCCATTCGAATTCCCCAACCAGTTCGCGTGCGTAGGGATCGAGGAGAAGCTTGTTCGGGTTGAAACGATGGCCATTGGCCGGATCGTAGGGACCATGGACCCGAAAACCATAGAGCTGGCCGGGCTTCACGTCGGGAAGATAGCCATGCCAGACTTCATGGGTATATTCGGGCAAGGTGATCCGCGCCGTTTCAATCTTGCCGCTGTCGTCGAACAGGCAGAGTTCGACCCGCTCCGCATGGGCGGAGAACAGGGCGAAGTTCGTGCCTTTCCCGTCAAAGTGGGCGCCAAAGCGGTGCCAGTCACCGGCTTCAATGTGGAAATGCTGTGTGCGGGTGTCCATGGAGTCCTCGGTGCTGGGCGTTGATGCGACGTAAAGCGGCAGCAACGACCTTTGTTCCGGAGATGTGCTGGAACATTCGCACCCAAAGGCGGTTCTTCCAGTCTCACAAAAACAATCGAGAGGAAGGCACGATGCCAGCAAAGTCCAAGGCGCAGCAAAAGGCTGCCGGGGCTGCACTCGCGGCCAAGCGCGGGGACGTCGATAAGTCAGCGCTGAAGGGTGCTTCTAAGAGCATGGAAAGCAGTATGAGCGAGAGCCAACTTGAGGAGATTGCCGCGACCAAACGCAAGGGAAAGCCCGAGCACGTGGCGGACAAAACGTGATGGAGCGCGTGCAGGAATTTTCTGGCAAAACCGTCCTTGTGACCGGTGCGGGGTCTGGCATTGGTCGCGGTGCTGCCTTGGACCTTGCAATCCGTGGCGCCTATGTCGGCCTCCTCGGGCGCACCGAGGAAGAGCTGCGTGACACACTCGACCATATCAAGTCCTCCGGCGGAAACGGGATGGTCCTTGTGGCCGATATCAGTGACGATGCAGCAATGAAGAATGCGGTCCAGACACTTATGGGGCAGCGTGAGACACTGGACATGGTCGTCGTCAATGCCGGGATCAACGGAACCTGGGCGCCGATCGACGACCTGACGCCGGAAGAGTTCGATGAGACCGTCGCCATCAATCTGCGCGGCACCTATCTCACACTGCATTACTGCATCGGCCCCATGAAGCCCTCGGGCGGTGCGATCGTCGTGGTTTCGTCGATCAACGGCACCCGAACCTTTACGACGCCAGGCGCGACGGCCTATTCCGCGACAAAGGCAGCGCAGCTTGCAATGGTGCAGCAACTGGCGTTGGAGTTGGGTCGGCACAAGATTCGCATCAATGCGGTCTGCCCGGGTGCTATCGCGACCAGCATTGATGACAACACCGCCGTGCGCGACCGCGCGGAGGCAGAGGTCAAGGTCGTGTTTCCCGATGGAGATATTCCCCTAACAGATGGTGTGCCCGGCACCATCGAAGAGGTCGTGGATGTCATCCACTTCCTGCTGTCATCCGCGTCGCGTCACGTCACGGGCACCCCGATCTGGGTCGATGGGGGACAGAGTTTGCTGCGCTGAGGATCGGACCCCATCCCTCGATTGCCGTGATTTGCGCGGCAGCATTTCAAAGCAGCCAGTTCTCAATACAGAGGCCAGGCTTGAGATGGGCTCCACCAGAGCGCAGCCCATTTCAGGCCTTCGATCAGTCCTTCTGGTCTCGGGCTGCAGTCGATGTATAGGTGGACGACACCGGATCGCTGGCCGGAAACGTGTCTTCCAGGCCTTCCTGCAGATTGCTGCCGGTCTTTCGGCTCTGTTCCTGCTCCTGGATCAGGCTTTCGACTGCATCACTCGGCGGTGCATCCGGATCGACTTCGCTATCGGCGGCCGGCTCGGACGATGATCCGAAGCTTCCGGCCTGAAGCAGTATCACCTGGGCTTTTTCGAGGGCGTTATCGCGGGTCAGGCCGCCACTCATGGACTGAGCCATCACGACCGACATCCGCTCTCCGCCGTCTCCTTCAAATTCCACCGTAAAGGCGGCTTCAGCGCCGGTGGGCTCGTGGACCTTGGTTCCAACAATCTGCATGACAATCTCCCGTTCGTTTCGTGCTGAAAACGCGGGCTTGGCGGCGTTGTTCCATTCCCGCTGCGGATGCCTCATCTGCAGTCATCGACATCCGATCACGGCGATCGCCTTCATCGGCTTAACATATTGTTTACCATGTAATTTGGCAATTTACGAAAATATGAACAAAGCCTGATCAACGGCGTTGTGGTCGCAGAAGGAGAGCGAAAATGCGACATGCACTAGCGATCGACACCATTCTCATCGTGGAAGATGATGTGTTCATTTCCATGGATGCGGCGGACGCCGTCTCCCGTGCCGGGGTCGCCGTGATCACGACAGAGACCGTGCGGGATGCGCTCGATATCCTGTCGTCCGAGCACATCTCGGGGGCCATTCTCGACTTCCAGGTTCGGGACGGCGCGGTGACGCCGATCGTCCAGAAACTGCGTCAGGCGGGAATACCGTTCCGCATCGTCTCAGGCTCGGCGATCAAGGAGATCGAGGCCAATGGCATTCCGGAGGAACTCTGCGCCTCCAAACCGGCAGATTATCGGAAAGTTTTGACGTCACTGATGAAGGACGCACCGACGGGCTGTTTCCAGCGCCGGCACTGAGCCGTTTCACCGCCTAGCCATCAGGCGCTCGAGGGTGCGCTCGACCACATCGACCATCACCATCGTCTGGTGGTCCACCTCGATATTCACAACGTCGCCGACCTTGTAGCGGGGGAAGGTCGTCTGGCGCAGGGTTTCCGGGATCAGATTGATGGTGAAGACATCTTCGTCCGCCTCAGCGACGGTGAGGCTGGCGCCGTTGACCGCCAGATAGCCGCGCTTGAAAACATATTTTGCCCAGTCCTCCGGCACCTTGAACTGAATGAATGCCCCCGGCATGTCCATTTTGGCCGCCACCAGTTCAGCCGTGGTTGCGATATGACCAGCAATGTTATGGCCGCCGTTTTCATCCGTCGGCTTCGCCGAGCGTTCGAGATTGACCTGATCGCCTGCCTTTAGCGCGCCGAGATTGGTTCGCTCCAGTGTCGCGTCCATGGCGTCGAATGTCACTTCGGTGCCGGCCATCGATGTGACGGAGAGGCACACGCCTTCGACATTCACGCTTGCTCCGAGCTGCAGATCGGTCATCAGCTTTTGGGGAAATCGAATATGGAAGGTCGTGTAGCCGTCATGGCGAATGACGTTTTCGACGGGGGCGACGGTCTGGACGATACCGGTATACATGAGAGATTTCCTTGCGAACTTGCCGGAAGGTAATGTCTCCCGAGACAAAGACAATCCCTGACGCGCGATCACAGCGTCCGCAATTGCTGAACGGTCTTAGCCCTGGTGTGTCTCAGGATGTCTGGCTACCTTATGTGGCTTTGGCAGCGCTTGCCGTGAAAGCCCTGCTCGGATTAGATCTGCAACGTCGCCGAGCATCCTTTCCTCGCTCCTGCATTTGATGGTTTTCATGCCCAAAATTCTTTGCCTCGCCCTCAATCCCGCGATCGACATCTCCAGCGATGCCGATGTCGTGCGCCACACGCACAAAACCCGGACGCACAACCAGCAGCAGTTTCCAGGCGGTGGGGGCGTCAACGTCGCCCGTGTCATCGCGGCGCTCGGGGGGACTTGCGAACTGGCCTTCTTGTCTGGAGGTGCGACGGGAAAGCTGCTTGAGGCGATGTTGCAACCACTGCCAATCGTCGAACGCCCGTTCCCCATCCATGATCCAGTGCGGATTGCCTATGCGGTTCATGAAACCTCGACCAATCTCGAATACCGCTTCGTGCCTGAGGGCCCGCTGGTAACCGAAACCGAACTGGCACCCGTGATTGAAGCCGTCTGTGCCAGCGATGCCGATTACGTGGTGGCGAGTGGCAGTCTCCCAAGGGGGGCACCTGACGATACCTATGTGCTGCTCGCCAACGCGGCCAAGGCGCGAGGCGCTCGTTTTGTTCTCGACACGTCCGGGCCAGCATTGGCGGCCGCCCTGTCTTCGGCGCAGATGTTCCTGGTGAAGCCGAGCCTTGGCGAGTTCGAAGCCTTCGTCGGTGAAAAACTGGATCACGATCGGGTCGGACCCGTCGCACAGACCTATGTCCGGCGCGGTGTCGCCGAGTATATCGCGGTCACGCTCGGCGCCGATGGTGCGATCTTGGTATCGTCGGACAGAATTGTCCGCCTTCCGGCCATCCAGGTTCCGGTGAATTCGGCCACCGGTGCCGGTGACAGCTTTGTTGCGGGCATGGTTTGGGCCTTGGCAGAAGGAAACAACGTCGACGACGCATTCCACTTCGGCCAAGCCTCTGGGGCTGCCGCAGTGATGTCGGCCGGTACCGAACTCTGCCGTCGGGAGGATGTCCTGCGGCTCTTTGCAGCGACGAAGGGCTGAGTTTTTGCAAGCATCAGGCATGACGGTACACGCTGTGGCGTAGCTCGAGGGAAAATGCACCTATGCCGACCAATATTACTTGTCAGAAAAGCTCAAGTTTAATATGGGAGGGAGGACTGCGGGCATCCTGACGACGCTCGCCCATTTCAGCACGAATTCATAGGGAGCTCCCAATGCCTCTCATCCATTCGGGACCTTCGACCTTGCGCATTGGCGTGATGTTCGCTGCGCTTCTCGCGGCCTCTGCAGTTTCAGCCCAGGCTCCGGCAGGCGGCACTGTCCCAGATGCGGGTGTGGCGCAGGCGGTCGTTCCGCAAACAACGGGCATCACGTCTCCGGCTGCCACGACAACGGCTCCCGCCATTGCGACCCCGGGTGCGGTGGATCCTGCCGTCCCTGTGGCCGTAGAAGCCACACCTGAGCCTGCCGCATCCACCGAAGCTGCTCCGCCGGAAAACGCCGCATCGCAAAGCGTGGTGCCGGCAAATGTCGCTCCCACAGCCGCGTCGCCCGAGGCTCAGGAACCGGCTCTGGCCACTCCGACCACAGTCGCAGGTCCGAGCGATGTCGTTGCCGCCAACGATGCGCTTCCGCACGATCTGTCACCGGTCGGCATGTTCATGGCCGCAGACTGGATCGTCAAGGGCGTGATGCTGGCGCTCGGTTTTGCATCACTGGTGACCTGGACGGTCTGGCTTGCAAAGACGCTCCAACTGTTCGGTGCCCGCACCCGCGCCAACCGCGGCCTCAAGGCCATCCTTCAGGCCAGGAGCCTGCAGGACGTCCTGGCCGCGCTTGAAAAGCGTGGTGGCGTCGTTGCGTCCATGGTGCGCGCGGCCCAGCATGAAATGACGCTGTCCGACGGCGCGATCGATCGCGCTGGCGCCGAAGGCGTCAAGGAACGTGTCGCCTCCGCGCTTGGCCGTATCGAGGTGCGTGCCGGACGGCAGATGTCGAAGGGTACGGGCGTGCTCGCCAGCATCGGTTCGACGGCGCCTTTCGTCGGCTTGTTCGGAACCGTCTGGGGCATCATGAACTCCTTCATCGGGATTGCCGAGACGCAGACAACCAATCTTGCGGTCGTCGCGCCCGGGATCGCCGAGGCGCTTCTCGCCACGGCTGTCGGCTTGGTCGCGGCCATTCCGGCGGTCATCATCTACAACGTCTTTGCCCGCTCCGTGACCGGCTACCGTCAGCTCGTGTCCGATGCCGCAGCCGGCATCGAGCGTCTGGTGAGCCGCGATCTCGATTTTCGCAAGAGTGCGTTGTCGGTTCGGGTGAACAACCTGCTGGCAGCGGAGTAAGATCATGGCCGGCGGCATTCGCGACTCACAGTCGGGCGACGATCTGGCGGAGAACCACGAGATCAATGTGACGCCGTTCATCGACGTCATGCTGGTCCTCCTGATCATCTTCATGGTGGCGGCACCGCTCTCCACCGTGGATGTCAATGTCGACTTGCCGGCCTCGACCGCGAAACCGGCCGAACGGCCGGACGAACCGATCTATGTCACGCTCAAGGAAGACATGAGCCTGTCGCTCGGCAACGACACGGTCACGCGCGAGGCGCTCGGCGCAGCGCTCGACCGGATCAGCGAAGGCAACAAGGATGCGCGCATCTTCCTGCGGGCGGACAAGACGGTCGACTACGGCAAGTTCATGGAAGTGATGAACCTGCTGCGCGATGCGGGCTATCTGAAGATCGCCCTGGTCGGGCTGGAAAGCCTGCCGATGCCCCAGGGGGCTGCGGAGCCGACGGCGCCTGTTGCGGGGCCGCAACCATGAACGGGGAGAGCCGTTCCAAGGGACGCATCCTCTGCGAATGGTTGCTGTGGACGACGGCAGGCGTGCTGGTGGTGACGGCCCATGCCGGGGCCGTTGCCCTGCTCCTGCGAGAACCTATGGTGGTCATGGAGGACAGTGGCCCGCCGCCGGCGATCATGATCGAAATGGCGCCCGAGCCGGAAGCCGTCCTTACAGAGGAAACGGAAGTCTCGACGGACCAGGTGGACGCCGAAGAGGTCAAAACCGCCTCCAGCGAACCGCTGCCCGAACCGGTTGAGCCGCCACCCGTCCAGCCTCTTCCCGAGCCCGTGCCGGAACCTATGCCTGAGCCCGAACCCGAGGTGACGGAACAGGTCGTCGAGCCGCCGCCGATCGTGGAACCTGAACTCTTGCCGGAGCCAATCGAGGAAATCGATCCGATCGAAGAACTCGTTATGGCACAGCTCGAAAATGTCGAAGTGCCGATTCCCATGGTGCGGCCCCCCAAGCCGGAGCCGAAGGTCGAGAAGCCGACTGAGCCGAAGAAGAAGGTGGTGAAGAAGCAACAGGCCCCGGCACCTGCCTCGCAGGCCGCGCGCCAGGCAAAGGCGGAAGTCGCCCAGGCCGATCGCAATGCTGCCAGCGCCTCCAGCAGCGGTGCAGGGCGCAGCGTGTCGCCCGCCAAGTGGCAGTCGCGGCTGATGTCGCATCTCGAGCGGCGTAAGCGCTATCCCTCCGAGGCGCGCAGCAATCGCGAAGAGGGAACAGTCTATGTGCGGTTCCGGATCGACGATGCCGGAAACGTGCTGTCGGTTTCGCTTTCGCGCTCGTCCGGCTTCGCGGCGCTCGATGATGCGGTCCTGACCATGGTGCGCAATGCGTCGCCGGTTCCGGCGCCGCCGCCGGGCGTCAACAAGACGATCACGGCTCCGGTGCGGTTCAATCTGCGGTAATGTGAACGGCTAGGTCTTCTTGGTCGCTTGAAGATTGAAACGCGATGATTGAACGTTTGAGGGCCGGCGTTTATGCGCCGGCCCTTGCCGTTTTACTCGATGTCGAACTTCACGCCCTGGGCGAGCGGCAGTGTCCGGCCGTAGTTCACGGTGTTGGTCTGGCGGCGCATATAGGCCTTCCAGGCATCGGAGCCGGATTCGCGACCACCACCGGTTTCCTTTTCGCCACCGAAAGCACCACCGATTTCCGCACCCGACGGGCCGATATTGACGTTGGCAATGCCGCAGTCGGAGCCTCGGTCGGAGACGAAGGCTTCCGCCTCGCGGATGTCGTTGGTGAAGATCGACGACGACAGGCCCTGCGGCACGTCGTTGTTCAACGCCAGCGCCTGGTCGAAATCGCTGTACTTGATGACATAGAGGATCGGCGCAAAGGTTTCGTCGATAACAGGGCCGACCTGTTCCGGCATTTCGACGAGGGCCGGGCGGGCGTAATAGGCGTTCGAAGCGGTCTCGCCGTGCACGCGGTCACCGCCGTGGACCTTGCCACCGGCCGTGCGGGCTGCGTCGAGCGCGTGCTGCATGCGGTCGAAGGCGCCCTTGTCGATCAGCGGGCCGATCAGGTTGCCGGCTTCCAGCGGGTTGCCGATGGTAACAGAGCCATAGGCCTTGATCAGGCGCGGCACGAGCGTGTCGTAGACGCTCTCATGCACGAAGAGACGGCGCAGTGTGGTGCAGCGCTGGCCGGCCGTGCCCATGGCGGAGAAGGCAACGCCGCGCAGCGTCAGATCGAGATCCGCCGACGGGCCGACGATGGCGGCATTGTTGCCGCCGAGTTCCAGGATCGAGCGGCCGAAACGGGCGGCGACACGCGGGCCGACGGTGCGGCCCATGGCGGTCGAGCCGGTCGCCGAGATCAGCGGAACCTTCGGGTTGTCGACGAGGATTTCGCCGATGTCGCGGCCGCCGATCAGCAGTGTCGAGAGATTGGCCGGCGCCTTGCCGCCCTGGGCGACGTAGCGCTTCAGAGCCTTTTCGAAGATGGCCTGGGTGGCGATGGCGGTGAGCGGGGTCTTTTCCGAGGGCTTCCAGACGGTCGGGTTGCCGCAGACGAGAGCCAGGGCCGCGTTCCACGACCAGACGGCGACGGGGAAGTTGAAGGCCGAGATGATGCCGGTGACGCCGAGCGGATGCCAGGTTTCCATCATCCGGTGTTCAGAGCGCTCGGTTGCGATCGTCAGGCCGTAGAGCTGGCGCGAGAGACCGACGGCGAAATCGCAGATGTCGATCATTTCCTGGACTTCGCCCAGGCCTTCCGAAGTGATCTTGCCGACTTCGATCGAGACCAGGCGGCCGAGCTCGGTCTTGGCGGCGCGCAGCTCTTCGCCGAGCAGGCGGATCAGTTCGCCGCGCTGGGGGGCCGGTACGAGGCGCCATTCGAGGAAGGCCTTGTGGGCGGCGTCAATTGCCTTGCGGGTTTCGTCGCCCGAGATTTCGGCAACGTTGGCGATGGTTTCGCCGTTGATCGGGGAGCGAACGGCGAGCGTGCCGCCCTTGAGCGCCTTTTCATCGACGCCGAAGCTTGCCATCAGCGAGGCGATTTCGGCCGAAAACGTGAGTGTGGCGAGGGTCATGTTGGTCCTTCCGTCAGGTCTACCTGGGTCTTGTCTGGTCAAAATCGGGCGCCGGCCAGATGCGCCAATTGGGCGCCGGCCTCGTACCATGCTTCCTTGATGCTGCGGAAGGGCGGGGCCTGCGGGTCGGTGAGGGGCAGCGGCAGTTCGTCTTCGCGCATCTGGCCGAGGATGTGTGCCGCAAGCGTCTTGCCGAAGACGGTGCCGGGCGAGATGCCCCGGCCGTTATAGCCGGAGAAGCCGATCACGCCAGGGGCGAATTTGTGGAAGCGGGGGAGCGCATTGGTGGTCATGCCGATCTGGCCATACCATTCGCTCTCGAAGGCGATGTCACCGATCTGCGGGAAGATCGCCTTCAGGGCACGGCGGGCCCAATTGCGGTGAATGGAGAGACCCGTCCCGCGCAAAGCGCCGACGCTGCCGAAAACCATGCGGCCGGCCTTGTCCATGCGGAAGGAGGAGAGGACTTCCTTGGTATCCCAGCAGCCCTGACGCTCGGCGAGGATCGACTTGCGCAGATTGTCGCCGAGCGGCACCGTGGCGAAGTTGAAATAGGGCAGATGCACCTGCTCCTCGCGGACCGCGGCGAAGGGACCTTCGCTATAGGCGTCGGTGGCGACGACGATCCACTGGGCGTCGACGGAGCCTTCTGCGGTGGTGACGCGCCAGCCGTCCGCCAGGCGCTGGTAGCCGTCCACGGGGCTCGATGTGTGCAGGGTGGCGCCGGCCTTCAAGGCAGCATGGGCAAGGCCCCGTGCGTATGCCAGAGGCTGCAGCGTGCCGGCGCGTTTGTCCAGAAGCGAACCCTGATAGGCCCGTGTTCCGATCCTGCTTTCCGTCTCGGCGATATCCAGAAGCTCGACTGGCGCACCGCGGCGCTGCCATTGTTCGGCGCGCGCTTCGATTTCCTTGCTGCCGGCGCTTCCGACGGCACAATGCAGCGTGCCCTGGCGCTCCAGTTCGCATGCGATGCCGTGGCGATCGATGATCTCCATCACCGCGCGGGGACCATTGCCGAGCAGGTCGAGAAGACGTTCGCCGTGGACAGGCCCGAGCTCGCCAGGCAGATCGTCGGGCATGACCCACATGCCGGCGTTAATCAGGCCGACATTGCGGCCCGCGCCGCCGAACCCGATCTCGCGCGCTTCGAGGAGAATGACCGTGGTCCCGGCTTCCGCCAGATGCAGCGCCGTGGAGAGACCCGTATAACCGCCACCGATAACCACCACGTCGGCCTTGGCCGATCCTTGCAGCTTCGTCGTTGCCGGCGGTGACGGTGCCGTCTTTTCCCAGAGGCCGTGTGAGCGTGGATCGTTGAGCATGGCAGGTCCCCGGAGGACGGTTGCTGAAGGGGCCGAAACAGGACTTGGGAGAAGCTTGTTCGGCGCTGCCACCTGCTTCCGGTCATTCCACTTCGGATAGTCTTGCGATTTCTACGAGAGCATTCTACCCCATTCCAGCGATAAATTCTCAAGAGTTCATTCCGAAAAGGCATGACCATGCTCGCTGCCCGCCGTTTTCTACCGTCGCTCTCGCTTCTGACCGCCTTCGAGGCTGCGGCCCGCACTGGCAGTGTCACGGCAGCGGCGCGTGAGCTCGACCTGACACAGAGTGCGGTCAGCCGCCAGATCAAGGCGCTGGAGAGCCAGCTCGGGGTCGAACTCTTTCTTCGCGAACGGCAGACCATTCGGCTGACCGTAGCAGGGGACAGTTATGCCCGCGAGATCCGTGAGGCCTTGCGGCGCATTTCCAGCGCCTCGCTCAACCTCAGGGCCAATCCGCATGGCGGGACATTGAACCTCGCTATCCTGCCGACGTTTGGCGCGCGGTGGCTGGCTCCGCGCCTCGGGCGGTTTCTTGAGGGAAACCCGGGTATTACGGTCAATCTGGTGACCCGGCTTTCGCCTTTCGACTTCCGACTGGATTCGATCGATGCTGCCATTCATTTCGGCGATGCCGTCTGGCCGGGGGCTGAGCTCGCTCTGCTGATGCAGGAAGAGACGCTGCCGGCGTGCAGTCCTGCGTTCAAGCTTGCCCATGCCATCAACCAGCCTGAGGATCTGCTCTCGGTGCCGCTGTTGCATCTGACAACACGGCCGGATGCATGGGAGCGCTGGTTGACGGAAAACGGCGTTGCCTTCGGGAGCGTGCATGGCATGCTCTTCGACCAGTTCGCGACAGCATCTCAAGCTGCCGTTGGGGGGCTGGGGGTCGCCTTGCTGCCGACCTTTCTCATTCGCGAAGAGCTGAAACGCGGTGATCTCGTCGCCGCCGTCGATCGGCCGATGCAGAGTGCGCAACGATACTATCTCGCCTTTCCCCGCGAACGCTCCGCCTATCCGCCGCTCGTCAAGTTTCGCAGCTGGATTGTCGAGGAACTGGCGCGCGAGAAGGCTACTTGACCGTCAGCCGGGTATGCTGGCTGCGGCAAGGGCAATCGCAAAGGCGAGATGGGTTGCATGATGCAGCGTCTGGTCCAGCCCGAGCATCCACCAGTATCCGCCTTGGTCTGGTGTGAACTTGAACTGCGCCTGGAGCAGCGATTTGCTCCGATCAATCACCGCATGGACAATGAGATCGACGAGCGCCAGCCAGGCCAGTTGCGGCTGGAGGAGCAGGCAAATTGCAAGCGTGCAAAGTGCGTGGATTGCCACATGCGCCGCAAGCGGTGCGACCCATTCCCTCGGTCGTTCCTTACCCTTCGCCATCCAGCCGGTCTGGAGGATGAAATCGGCAACCAACTGTTTCAGGATGAACAGAGCGGTGGCCCAGATCAATACATGGGCGGAGATTTGCTCTGGTATGATGGGCATGCGCTTTCCTTTGAGGTGTCCCTTTCGCCCGACGATAGACCACTCATTAAAGGGCTGTGAAGCGGACATTTGGTTTGCCCAAATTTGGGCTTTTCGCCTGGTTTCTAATCAGGCGCCAATTTGACGGCTTCTTTTAGCGAATTCGAAGGGTCTGGAGATCCAGACCCTTCCGGTCACCAGCCCTCGGACAGCACCTTTTCCAGGGCTTCGGCGAAGAAGTCTGCGCTTTCCCGGGCAAGACACAGCGGCGGCTTGATCTTCAGGACGTTCAGATGATCGCCGGTCGGCTGCATGATGACACCGAGATCCAGCAGCCGGTCGCAGATGGCGGCGGTCTCTTCCGTCGCCGGCTCCAGCGTCTCACGATTGCGGACGAACTCCAGGCCCAGATAAAGCCCCATGCCATGGACCGCGCCAACCAGCGGAAAACGCTGGCAGAGCGCTTCGAGACGTGCCTTGAGATGGTCGCCAACCTCGCGGGCATTCGCTTGCAGGTCTTCTTTCTCCATGATGTCGAGGACAGTCATACCGACGACGCAGCTAACCGGACTGCCGCCAGCGGAGGAGAAGAAATAGCCTTCGCGCTCCAGACTGTCGGCAATCTCCCGTCGGGTGATGACCGCACCCAGCGGTTGGCCGTTGCCCATGCCCTTGGCGGTGGTGATGATATCGGGCACGACGCCCTGCTGCTCGAAACCCCAGAAATGGTGGCCGAGGCGACCGTAGCCGACCTGCACTTCATCAGCGATGCAGACGCCGCCGCGTGCCCGAACCATGGTATAGACCTGTTCGAGGTAGCCTTCTGGAAGGGGAATGCCGCCGGCATTGCCATAGACGCTTTCGGCGATGAAGCCGGCAAGTCCCTGGCCCTTAGACTCGATCATCGCGATGGCGTCCGAGACCGCGCCGACGTATCCATCGGTGGCGCCGTTGCCCCGGAATTTGCCGCGATAGGTATTGGGCGAGAGAACGGCATGGACCCAGTCCGGCCGAGTTTCGAGGGCCTGCGGGTTGTCGGCAATCGAGGTTGAAACCGCGTCGCTTGCCACCGTCCAGCCGTGATAGGCTTCGAGCAGGCTGAGCATATTGCGCTGGCCGCTATGGGCCCAGGCAAGCCGCAGGGCAAGGTCGACTGCTTCCGAGCCCGAATTGACCAAGAAGACCGTGTCGAGCCCATCCGGCGCCAGAGCCGCTAGACGGTCGGAAAACTCGGCGACCGCCGCATAGTGGAAGCGCGAATTGGTGTTCAGCAGCGACCACTGGCGCCCGACAGCGGCTGCCAGGACAGGATGGCCGTGGCCGAGAATGCTGACATTGTTGACCATGTCGAGATAGGCACGGCCCTTCACGTCGAAGAGGTGTTCTTTCCAGCCGCGCTCGATCTGAGGCGGGTCAGCATAGTAGTTCTTCTGCGGCTTCGCGAAGCTGTTCTTGCGACGCTTCAACAAGGCCTCGCTTTGCGGGGCGGGTGCATCGATGCCAATGCCCAACAGGCGCGACGGGGAAGGGCAGAGCCGGCTCCAGACGGCGCCCTGTTGTGGTCTGGCGAAGAGTGGCGGGATGAGGTCCGTGTCGCGGCAGAGCTGGATGCGGAGGCCTCCGATTCCGCCTGGCGCCCCTGACACCGGGCCGATGTCGTCGCCAGCGGCAAGGCTTGTCCCGTCTTCGAGGCTGCAATCAATGCCATCGAGATGCAGAGCAAGGTCGGGCGACGAAAGGATGAGGTGGTGGCCGCTGCGCTTGAGTGTGCCGTCGAACGGAGCCACGGCCTGGGTGCCGCTCGGCAGGCACATATCGATATGGAGAGCGAAGGTGGCCGGGGGGCGCTGCGAGAGCGGGCGTGTGTAGGAAAGGCGATATTCGCCATAGCGCGTCGAGGAGAAGCCGGTTTCCATCGCAGCCCGCGCAAGCAGCTTCCAATCGATTTCCTGGTCTGCCCAGTCATCGCCGACGAGATCCGGACTGGTGATGCTAAGATCTGTCAGGCGCAAGTTTTCAGGCGTGACATCGGGGAGAAGACGCGCCGCAAAGGTGAGGTCGCCACTGTTTTGAGAATGATTGACCGCATCCAGGATCGCAGCCTCCATCAGGGAATGCGGGACGGAGGTGGCGGTGTCGAAGATCTCGCGTTCGTGTGCAGCGTTGCCGAGAACATATTCGTTGTCCGGATCGATCGCGAGCTGCTGTTCGCTGCTGGCGACGAGGACGCCGGCGCGGGCGACAATCAGGGGCCACAGCGCCAGAAGTTCAGGGTTTGTCAGTGGATACCGCGCGTGGAAGGCTTTCACGGCTGGAAGAATGAAAAAGGGGTCGCCGTCTGCATGGTGCAGCAAGGCGGCACAGGCGACTGCGAGGTCTGCGACAACCCAGCCATTGACCACATCGCCGAAATCGATCACGCCGGCGGGCATGAGCCTTCCGCTGGGTCCGGGCCGGGCGACGATATTGTCATCGGTGACGTCGTGGTGGATGGCATGCAGACGTAGCTCGGACGCCACCGGCTGGAGGCGCTTGACGGCGACGATCATCGCCTTGGCAATGCGGTCGCGCGTCGCCTGCTCGGTCACCGATTTCAAAAGGTGCAGGGCAACCGGGCCGGCACGGCGCAAGTCCCATTGCAGGTCACGATCGAGACCGGCATGCTTGAAATCCTTGAGGCCAAGCGCGATCCGTGCGCTCACATCGCCCAAAGCCGCAACCTGCTCCTCAGCGAGGAATTTCTGCTTCGTCAGCGGCTGGCCATCGAGGAATGTCAGGACCCGCAGCCAATAATAGCTGTCTGAGATCTCGCACTGGGGGATGTATTCACCCGTCAGAGTGGCAATCGGCTCGGGAATGTCGATGCCAAGGTCAAGGCTGCGCAGATGCATCATCGCGCGGTTCTGTGCCTCGAGTTCCTCGTAGGGATATTCCGCGCGCGTCACCTTGAGGACGAAACGTTCCGGGCCGGTGTCAATGAGGAAATTGCGGTCCTGCTGGCTGCCGAGCTCGCGGATTTCCCCATGGAAGCCGTAGAAGTCGCCAAGGATCGTTTTTGCATCCGCCAGGGAGACGTTTGGGCGCGGAAGTTCTGTACGTTGAAGAAGCGCCGAGTCGGGCATCTGAAGTCTCCAAGGGAATCATGCCCGGAGATTAGCAGAGCAGCGTCAAGCGTCCAATCCAGGGTGGCAGGGCAGCGCGTGCTGCCCTGAGCGATGCGCGGACGATCTGTCAGCCCATGCGTTCGGAGGCATAGGAGCCCGGGCTTGCCGGGAAGACGACCGTGCGGTTGCCGTTAATGAAGGTACGGTGGTGGATGTGCGCGTGGATCGCCCGCGCCAGCACCTGGCTTTCAACGTCACGGCCGATCGAGACATAGTCGTCCGCCGACTGCGCATGCGTGATACGGGCGACGTCCTGCTCGATGATCGGACCTTCATCGAGGTCGGCGGTGACGTAATGGGCCGTGGCACCAATCAGTTTCACGCCACGCTCGAAGGCCTGCTTGTAGGGGTTGGCACCCTTGAACGACGGCAGGAAGGAGTGGTGGATGTTGATGATCTTGCCGGACATCTTCTGGCACATCTGGTCCGACAGGATCTGCATGTAGCGGGCAAGCACGATCAGCTCCGTGCCGGTCTGCTCGACGAGATCCATGATGCGGGCTTCGGCTTCCGGCTTGTTGGCCTTGGTGACCGGGATGTGGTGGAAGGGGATGTCGTGATTGACGACGACCTTCTGATAATCGAAGTGGTTCGAGACGACGCCGACGATCTCGATCGGCAGGGCGCCGATCTTCCAGCGATAGAGCAGGTCATTCAGACAATGGCCGAAGCGCGAGACCATCAGCAGAACCTTCTCACGCTTCGCCGAGTCGTAGAGGTTCCAGTTCATGGCGAAACGCTCGGCGACAGGCGTGAAACCCTGTTCGATCTTGGTTTGAGCTGCCCCTTCCTCGGAGATGAAGGAGACGCGCATGAAGAACTGTCCGGTGTCGAGGTCGTCGAACTGGGAGCTGTCGACAATGTTGCAGCCCTGCTCGGCGAGATAGCCGGAGATCGCGGCGACGATTCCGCGCGTCGACTGACAGGACACGGTCAAAACATAGCTCTTCATAGATTTCTTCTCCCTGCGGATCGCCGCGCGTCTCTATCGCATTTGCGGCATCTCGGAAAGCGCCGCCCCTGCAACCGTTTGTTTACGAAGTGGAAGATCGTGTCGGACCCGGATGCACCTCTCGCCCGTCGGCGACCGCTCACTTCATGCTGGGCTGCGAGATTAGGCAAGAAGCCGTAAAACTCCGTTCCGGTTGCGCCTTCCAAAGACGCATCCCCGTCGTCGGCGGGATGCTACTTGCGAAAAGATAGGCATTGACCTTCGTTTGCCAGACAATACGCTTGTCCCCGACGCATGCCCCGCCAAGAGACGATTCATGATTCAACGAAAACATTCGCCTCGCTGCGGTCGGAGACTGTGCGATCGCCTTAGGGTTCTGGGCATCGTGCTCGTGTTGGCGGCGACCGGTGCTCAGCCGGTCCTGTCTGCCGGTGCCTGCTTGCAAGGCGTCAATCTGGCGGGGGCCGAGTTCGGCAAGGACGACGGCGCTTACGGCACCGACTATATCTACCCCTCCAGTGAAACGATCGCCTATTTTGCCGGGAAAGGTTTCAACTCGGTGCGGTTGCCCTTTTCCTGGACGAGGCTGCAGCCCGCCTTGAATGGTGAGTTCGACCCGGCCGAGATGGCGCGGCTCAAGGAGACCGTCGGCAAGCTCAACGCGGCCGGGCTGACTGTTGTGCTCGATCCTCATAATTACGCACGGTATCGGGGCGAGCTTATCGGGTCGCCTGCGGTCCCGAATTCCAGCTTCGCGCAGTTCTGGACCGAGATGGCATCCGCCTTCGGTACTCAGGACGGGGTCATCTTCGGTCTGATGAACGAACCGCATGACATGCCGACCGAACAATGGCTGGAAGCCGCCAATGCGGCCATTGCGGCGATCCGTGCAGCCGGTGCGAAGAACCTCATTCTCGTCCCGGGCAATGCCTGGTCTGGCGCCCATAGCTGGACCTCTGACGGTTACGGCGGGGCGAACGGGACGGTCATGCTTGGCGTGGAGGATCCGCTCGATCATTGGGCCTATGAAGTGCATCAGTATCTCGACGAGGATTTTTCGGGGACCAAGGACAATTGCAGTGCGGCGGCCGCTGCGGTGACTGCGATCGAGCGCTACACACAATGGCTGAGAGAGAACGGCAAGCGAGCCTATCTCGGTGAGTTCGGCGTGCCCGGCACGGCAAGCTGCATCGCAGCCCTGACCCGGATGGTCACGACCGTCGAACAGGGACGGGATGTGTGGATCGGCTGGGCTTACTGGGCAGGAGGTGACTGGTGGCCGGAGGACGAGGCGCTCAACATCCAGCCGACGCTGTCCGGCGACAAACCGCAATTGAAGGGCCTGACGCCGGTACTTTCAGCGGCAAAAGCTGCGAGTTGTCCCGCGCTCGACCGTTGACATCAGGAAATCGTGTAGCCGTTGCGGCTGCCGAGATGGGTCAGGGTTCCGGTCGGCTTCACGGATGGATCGGCGCCTGCGCGGGGTGACAGGCGGATGGTCCTTGCCTGTCCCGGCGCCAGATGGAACCAATCATCCTCCGGCAGATAATGCTCGAAATCGAGATGGACGGACTGGGCGAACTGGCTGCTCGCCAGCACCAACTGCCACCCACCTTCGATAGGGGTAAGCGTGTGTTCAAAGCCAGCCGAATGCAGAGCCTTGCTGCGCCCGATCGGGAAATGGAACGCGTCCGCCAGCAGCTTTCCGTCCATCGACAGGAGCCGGGCGACCGTGATGTCGTGGGATGGCGGGCCGAAGCGGAAGGCATAGGCCGTGTCAAAGAAGACGCCGAAGAGATCGGTTGCCGGTAATGTCACGGTCCGTCGGGCATCGAGCGTCAACTCGCGGCTGCCCTTGACCACAGGATGGCGCCCCTCACGCAGGCAGGCGATTTCCAGTTTCACAGTCTCGACGTTTGCCGTCTCGTTGACGAGATGGATCGAGAGGCCGTTCGTCCCCTCATCTGTCAGCAGCACCTGGAGTGGGCGGAAGGCACGCTTGAGGCCGTACCAGACCGGCTTGGCCTCACCGGTGGCATCAATGACGCCCCAGCCAGGACCTGCTCCCAGATCCTGCAGGGTCCAGACGAGGGCGCCGCGGCAGGACGAACCCGTGCGTCGCCATTCGGCATAGGTTTCCGCCACGACTTCGGTCGTTGCCGCGCGGGAGAGGTCGAGATATCGGGCCGGATCTTCCCGTCGCAGCCGGGTCGCATCCAGATCGTAGAGGGTCTCAAGGTAATGGTCGCGAACATCCTCGAAGTCCCAGGACGCGCCGCGATCGCGGGGGACGCGGGCCTTCCATCGCGGATCATGCACGGGGGCGACCGGCAAGTGCTGGTCGAGGGTGCGTTGCTGCGGGACATGGGCGAAGGCCAGAGATTCGGCCGCAAAGCGGACATTGGCCCGGCGCGCATCTTCCAGCGGCCGTTGATAGGCGCCGACACCATAATAATGGGTGACGCCTTCGTTCGGCGAGAAGGGCATGGCGCCGCCCGAAGGCGAATTGGCGACATAGGCGCAATCCGGGCGACCTTCATGTGCCAGGCGGGCAAGGGTCTCGTTGAAGAAGGTGCCATTCCAGGCCTGAGCCGGCAGACCGAGCATGGCGCCCTGCTGGAAGACCTCGCTGCCACCGCAAATCACGGCAAGCGAGGGATGGCCCTGCAGCGCGCCCAATAGGTTGCGGACCTCCCGTTCGACCTTGCTGGCGAAAGCCTCGTCGCCGAAAGGATAGTCGAAATTCGCCAGCATCAGCTCCTGCCAGACAAGGAGGCCCAACTGGTCACAGAGAGCGAAGAAGTCTGGGCTCTCATAGGTCATGGTTCCGCCGATGCGGATCATGTTCATATTGGCTTCGGCCGCCGTCGTCAGCCATGGCGCATAAGCCTCGGCGGAACCCGGCAGCCGCAGGATGTCGGCATTGGTCCATACGGCGCCTCGGCAGAAAACCGGAACGCCGTTGACCCTCAGACCAAAACCCTTGCCGTCATCGTCATGGTCCACTTCGATCCGGCGGAAGCCGACAAGGCCGAGTGAATGAATACGTCCGTCGATGGACAGCGCGACATCGTGCAGGGTGGGGTTGCCATGGGTGCGTGGCCACCAGGGCGCAATACCGGGCAGGTCGATGCGGGCTTCGGAAAGGCCGTTTGACGTGGCAACCAGTTCTGCGCTCAGACCGCAGCAGAGGATGGCGGCGGAGGGGCTTCCCTCCAGACGCAAGCGAACGTGAAGTTTGCCGGTGCCGAAGTCGTCGAGGTCCGTCTTGATCGCTAAGTTTTGGATGCTGTTATGCTCGGGACGGATCAGAAGGATGGGCCGGTAGGGGCCGACGGGATGAATCTCAGGGCACCAGCCGGGCATGTGGCCGAGAGGCGTGGTGCGGACAAGACGGAGGCCCTGGTGGTCGAACATTTGAGGTCGCCAGCGGGCGCGGGGGCCGCGCTTGTCGAGATGCGGCTGCAGTGCGCGAAAGCAGATGGTGAGGTCGTCATGTCCGGTGAGCTCGACGGGGATATCGAGACTTTCGAACATGCTGTCGGAGGTGGCCCGCAGGGTCCCGTTGACATAGATCTCGGCAATGGTGGCCAGACCTTCAAAGCGCAGCACGGCCGGGCCGGGCACCTCGCCTTCCAACGAACGAAAATACCAGGCGTCTTTATCGTGAAGTGGATGCGGGTTCTGTGGGTCGAACAGGCCGGCGTCGGTCAATGCGCCGGCCACGGTGCCGGGGACTGTTGCCGGGATACGGGCTGCTGGGCGATGGACCTGAGAGGGGTCGGCATGGCGACCGGTTTCTGTGACAAGCAGCGTCCAGCCTGCTTCCAACGGACGGACATCCGCTCCCAGATAGATCGTGCCCGTCATGCTACTTCCTTCAAATCAGCCGGCTGCCGAGATCATCCATCAGACGGTCCCAGGCTGCAACCGCCGGATCGAGGGCTGTGGCAAGCGGGTCGAATTTTTTGCGGGCGATGGCGCGGGCAAGCTGGAACTGCACCGTCTTTGCGTTCTCGCTGATTTTCAAGGCTTCCGCGATCGCTTCCTCATGCGCGATGGCATCGAGCCAGAGCAGATGGCTGGCGAGCAGTTCGAAATTGGCGCCGAACTGGCGTAGCGTGTTGAAAGCGTATTTGTGGAAATAGCCAAAGGGGCGCGCGGCAATTGCTTCCACCTGAGCGGGGAAGACGCTTGCAAAATCAGCGATCGGATTGGCCAGCGGCCGACGGGCGAAATGGCGTCGCAGTAATGCGGCAGCAATCTCGCGCTGGTGGGCCGGTGTCGTTTGCCGCTCGGGAAATTTGGCGAATTCCGTGTAGGGGAGGAAGGGCAGGCTGCCCTCCGGCTGGTTTAGCTGGAAGACGCCGTCGAAGTCCTCTCCCTCGACGCGGAAGAAGCCTCCATTGTGGAAATAGTCCATGCCGCGGCCGGCCATATCCAAACGGTTGATGCCGACCGTCGTCTTGCCGTGTTCCTGATGGTAGCCGACGCCTTGCGTGTCGGGCATGAAATAGCTGTCCATCTCGACCAGGCAGAGGCGGCCGCGGCGGATCTGTTCTTCGACATGGGTTTCCACGCGGTCGAAGATCGCCAGTTCCGTGACGCGGATGTCGTAGAGGCTTTCGAGATCTTCCAGCGGCACCTTGAAAAAGGTGAACTGGTCGCCCTCGAATTCCTGTGTGAGGGTGAAGCCGAGCATGGCTTCCGGGCTCAGACCCTGCGCGGCCAAGACCTCGATCCAGAGATCGACGTAACAATTCGTCTCGGGCCACATGCGCTCGCTTGAATGGAGAGCATGCGGCACGTAGCCGGCCGGATCGAGCCCGGGAAAGACTGCCGTCATGGTGTTCTCAGCCCCAGAGCGTCTTGCGGACGTGTTCGGGCCATTGCGCGACATCCAGGCCGTGCTGGGCAAAGAGGGCGAGTGCAATGCGCTCAAGGCCGAAGCCGACGCAGGCGGTGAAGGCGACCGAGCCGTCGGCGAGGTTCAAACCCCATTTCTGGCCAAAGGCATCCTGGTGGTAGTTGAAGCTCATGCAGGCCGTCTTGTTGGCGTGCGAGGTCACGGGGATCAGAAGCTCGAACTTCAGGTTCTGGTCGCGCTGGTTGTTGGCCATCAGACGGCCGGCGCGGCCGAAGAAGGGGTCGTTGGCGACGTCGATCTCGACGTCGAGGCCAATCGACTTCATCATCTCGACGCCACGGTCCATCCAGGTCTGACGGAAGGTCGTGACATGGGCTTCCGTGCCCATGCAGACATATTCGCGCATGCGGAAGAGCTGCTGGCGCGCCGGGTCCTTCGAGGGCTCATGGCGGAAGCAATAGGACTGCAGGTCGAAGAGGCCGCCATCCATGGAGATCGGACCGCGCTTGGCAACCGTCGGATAGAGCGGATAGCAGGCAGCAGGCGTCAGCGCGATATCGGTCGCCTTCTGCTCTTTCGTCCAGTCCTTGCCCTCTTCCATGCATTGCAGAAGGCTCATGTGGTCATGGTCGTTGCCGCAAAAGGAATGCACGGTGCCAGCGAGCTGCGGGAAGCTCTTCATGTAGCCGCTGGATTCGAAATAGGCGCGGTTCATGCCCGGCGGGAAGCGGATCGCTTCGGCACCATCTGCACCACCGACGCGGTCGATCAGGCGTTCGAAGGCGGCGATGACGTCTTCGAACTGGCCGCTGCGGCCGTAAAGCCCGTCGATGCCCGTCTCGATCAGAAGGCCGCTCTCGAAGAGGCGATCCAGAAAGCTTACCTGCATATCCATGTCCGTTACCCCAACAATCCGGTTTCTTGTTTATGGACGAGCAGCATCGTCGACGTGTTGCCGAGAATGCGGTCATTGGAAATCATCAGTTCTGCGGAATGAGCATCGCGCAGATGTCGGCCGAGGCTAAACGGGGTGCCGTTCTTGTAGCCCATGATGCCGCAGATCCTGAGCGCCTGGTTGATGACCGGCAGGATCATCTCCGAGGAGGCGATCTTGACGTTGTTCATAGCCACGGCAAAACCCATGGAGGACAGGCGGTCCGAGTCCTTCAAGGCCTGCTCGTAAGATGCCAGTCCCGACTGGATGTTGGACCTGATCACCTGCAACTGGCTCGACATTTCAGCGAGCTGCACGAGGCCCGGAGGCTGGGTCCCCGGCGCCTTGCGGGCGGCGGCGCGGATGAAGGTCTGCGCCTTGGTGAAGGCGTCGACGGCAATACCGTACCAGAGTGCGCTCCAGAGCAGGTGAGAGCTTGCCAGCATCGACTGGGCGGCAATCTCTGCAAAGGGCTTGGGCAGGATCTGAACGGCCGGGGCTTCACCCTTGAAGAGGAAGCCATCCGAGCAGGTGCCGCGCATGCCCATCGTGTCCCAGACATGGGTCTGTTCGAGCGTATACTGGTCCTTGAGGAAGACCGTCATGACCTGATCGCTCGGTGGCGCGTCCTTGTGGGCGCGCGAGGTGATCAGGATCGCGTCGGCATATCTACCGTAGGAGATGACCGTCGCGTCCTTCTCCAGCCGGCAGCGATCCCCCTCGACTTCGATGGCGCAGATCGAATTGCGAAGATTGCCGCCGATGCCGCCTTCCGTGGTGGCGGAGCCGAGCAGCATCTGCTCGTCGCAGACCTTGCGCATGAAGCCGCGATGCCAGTCGGCTTCGGTGCCGTGCGAGACAAGGCTCGACACCTTGATCTGGTGCATTGCGAAGATCATGGCGCTTGCGGCGCAAGACTGGGCGATGATGGTGCAGAGCTCGGCGATCTCCGAGGTGGAGCGACCCTCGCCGCCGCAGTCTCGCGGGATCTGGATGCCGAGGAGCTTTTCGGCTTTCAACGCCTCGATCGCTTCGCGGGGGAAGCGGCCGGCCTTGTCAACGTCGTCAGCATAAACGGCTGCGATGGCGGCGACCCGCGTGCCGCGGGCCTTCAAACTCTGGTCCGCCGATTTGCTTGAGAGGTCCATCAGGCGACCTTTCTGTCCTCGACGATGGCAAGAACCGTGTTTTCGATGGCCGCGATGCTGGCAAAGGATTTGCGGTTCAGGAGATGGTCGGGGAATTCCATGTCGAAGGCCTCTTCCAGGCCTAGCATCAACTGAACCGATGCGAAAGACGAGAGACCCGCTGCATAGAGGTCTGCTTCATCGGAAATCGTATCGACCGTGACCGGCAGGCCACCGAGTTTCGACAGGAGTGTGCGGATAGTGTCGTTCATCGGTTTTCCTTCCCAAGCCGTTGCTCAAACATTTATTGAGCGATTTCTTAGAGAGAAAAGACGAAGTTTCTGCTAAATAAACCGGTAAAATTCGAGCGAGTTATGATTGTCCGAGGTCTAAAATCCACTTTTATTGCACAATACACGCGTTCACCACGTCTCTTTACCCTTGATAGAGCCGTTCATCTCCGTGGCGATCGACGATGATGTATCGATTTGGTTCAATCTCGTGGAGGGCGCTTGAGCCTGCTTCCACCTTGCCGTGACCATCAGGCAGATCCAGGATATACTGGGGAATGCACAGTCCAGAGATCCGGTTGCGCAGTTCACGCATGATCGCCTGGCCTTCCGCAATCGTCGGGCGGAAGTGGCTGGTGCCAGGCGCCATATCGGGATGATGCAGATAATAAGGTTTGATCCGCATCTCGACAAAGGCGCGCATCAGGTCTGCGAGCGTGTCCGGATTGTCGTTGATGCCCTTCAACAGCACGCTTTGGCTGACCATTGCAATGCCGGCATCAACGATGGCGGCGCAGGCGGCGCGAACTTCTTCCGTCAGCTCCCGTGGATGATTGGCGTGGAGCGCGATGAAGACCGTCTTGCCTGAAGCCTTCAGGGCCTCCAACAGGTCTGGGGTGATCCGCCCTGGATCGACGGCCGGAACGCGGCTGTGAATGCGCACGACCTTGACGTGATCGATGGCCATGAGGCCCCGCATCACGTCGCGAAGGCGTCTGGGTGAGAGGATCAGCGGATCTCCGCCTGTCAGGATCACTTCCCAGATGCCGTCATGGTTGCGGATATAGTCAAGGGCTGCGTTGATCTCAGCGGATGAAAGCGTGCCGTCACCGTTCGGTCCAACCATTTCCCGGCGGAAGCAGAAGCGGCAATAGACCGGACAGACATGCAGCAGCTTGAGCAGAACGCGATCCGGGTAGCGATGGACGATCCCTTCGACCGGCGAATGTGGATGATCGCCAATCGGGTCGGACCGTTCGTCGGGACGTTCCATGAGTTCTGCCGCGGTCGGGACATACTGGAGGGCGATCGGGTCCAGAGGATCATTCGGGTCGATCAGATCCGTGACGGTCGGCGTGAGCGCGATTGCGTAGCGTTCAGCGACGACATCCAGTCCCGCTACCGTACTGGCCTCAATCAAGCCCGCCGAGACCAGATCCTCGACCGTGCGCAGGGTTGCGTCAGCCAAGATGCGTCTCCGTAACCGGTGCCCAGATGACCTGGTCTATCCTCAGCGCGCCGGTTGCCAGCATCACAAGGCGATCAAAGCCAAGGGCAATACCGGAGGCTTGCGGCATGATGGCGAGCGCTTCGAGAAAGTCTTCGTCCAGCGGGTAGGTTTCGCCATAGACACGCTGCTTCTCGACCATCTCGGCCTCGAAGCGACGACGCTGCTCGGCCGGATCGGTGAGTTCGCCGAAGGCATTGGCGAGTTCGACGCCGCAGGCATAGAGCTCGAAACGTTCGGCGACGCGGGGATCATCGGAGCAGGGGCGGGCAAGCGCTGCCTCGGCGACCGGATAGCGGTCCAGGATTGTGGCGCGGCCAAGCCCAAGATTGGGTTCGACCTTGTCGACAATGATCCGGCTGAAGAGGTCGGCCCAGGTGTCATCGTCGGCGACGCGGAGTGCTTGTCGGCGCATCTGGGCAGTGAGCGCTTCGCGATCGGTGGTGCCGTCGGGGGCGATCGTGGCCAGCAGATCGATGCCGGCATACTCAGTAAAGGCATCAGCGACCGAGATGCGCTCAGGCGTGACAAAGGGATCTGCAGTCTTGCCGTTATAGGCGAAGCGGCCGGTGCCCGCGGTCTGGGCGGCAAGCGCCAGTAACTCTGCGCAATCCTGCATCAGCGTTTCGTAGGATTGGCCGACGCGGTACCATTCCAGCATGGTGAATTCGGGATGGTGCAGCGGGCCACGCTCGCGATTGCGATAGACATGGGCGAAGCAGGTGATGCGGGTTTCGCCGGCCGACAAGAGCTTCTTGCAGGCGAATTCCGGCGATGTGTGGAGATAGAGCGGTACGGCGGAGCCGTCATGCCCCAACGCCTTCGTCTCGAAGGCATGCAGATGGGCTTCGTTGCCGGGCGAGATTTGCAGGGTCGCCGTATCGACCTCGACGAAGTCCTCGTTCGCAAAATGGCTGCGGAAGGCCGCTTGGATCCGATTGCGTCCGATCAGGAATGGGCGCCGATCGGCATGGGCCGAAGGGGTCCACCACGCAGGGGATGAACAGCTGCGATCGGACATTCCGGATTCTCGATCCTTCTCTCAACACGGGCTGGCTATTTTGCCGGATTTGGGTTAGTCCCGCCCGAGAAATTCAAAGACGTCAGCAGGGACGGCCGTCCTTTACGACGGGTCTCACGCAGATACAAGGAATTCCAATGGTCAAGGTTATCGCCTCTTCCGTCCGCAAGGGCAATGTTATCGATGTCGACGGCAAGCTCTATGTCGTGCTCACCGCAGAAAACTTCCACCCCGGCAAGGGCACGCCGGTGACGCAGGTGAACATGCGCCGCATCGTCGACGGCGTGAAGGTTTCCGAGCGCTGGCGCACCACCGAACAGGTCGAGCGCGCCTTCGTTGAAGACGTCAACCACCAGTTCCTCTATGAAGACGGTGAAGGCTTCCACTTCATGAACCCTGATAACTACGACCAGGTCGTGGTGGATGTCGAAACGATGGGTGACCAGAAGGCTTATCTGCAGGAAGGTATGGTCTGCATTCTGTCGATGCATGAAGGTATCGCGCTTGCGATCCAGCTGCCGCGCCACGTGACGCTTGAGATCACCGAGACCGAGCCGGTCGTCAAGGGCCAGACGGCGTCGTCGTCCTACAAGCCGGCAATGCTGTCCAACGGCATCCGCACCATGGTGCCGCCGCATATCGATGCCGGCATCCGCGTCGTGATCGCGACCGAAGACAATTCCTACGTCGAGCGCGCCAAGAACTGAGCATCGTCGACCATTGCTGCAAAAAAAAGCCCGGCTTTCACGCCGGGCTTTTTTGTCAGGAGGAGGCGTCCTCACCAGACGTGCCTTGGACATGCCGGGGGCTGCAGTATCGTCAGGCAATGCCGCCGAGGCAGATGTACTTGATCTCAGTGTAGTCATCGATGCCGTACTTCGAGCCTTCACGACCGAGGCCCGACTGCTTGATGCCACCGAAGGGAGCGACCTCCGTCGATATCAGGCCGGTATTGACGCCGACCATGCCGTATTCGAGCGCCTCTGCGACACGGAAAATCTTGGCCAAGTCCTTCGAATAGAAGTAGGAGGCGAGGCCAAACTCGGTTGCATTGGCGAGTTCGACCACTTCCTCTTCCGTCTCGAACTTGAAGAGCGGAGCGACGGGGCCGAAGGTCTCTTCGGTCGCGACCTTCATAGCGGTTGTCACGCCTGTCAGGATGGTCGGCTGGAAGAACAGGTCGCCGGCATCTGCGCTGCTGCCGCCGAGTGCGACCTTGGCGCCTTTCGACACAGCGTCGGCCACGTGTTCCTTGACCTTCTTGATGGCGTTGGCGTCGATCAGCGGTCCTGTGGTCACGCCCTCGGCAAAGCCGTCACCGACCTTCAGCTGCGAAACCTTTTCGGCCAGTTTCTTGGCAAAGGCATCGTAGATGCCAGCTTGGACGTAGAGACGGTTTGCACAGACGCAGGTCTGGCCCGCATTGCGGTACTTCGAGATCATCGCGCCCTCGACTGCGGCATCGAGATCCGCATCATCGAAGACGATAAAGGGTGCGTTGCCGCCAAGTTCGAGGCCGAGCTTCATGATCTGGTCGGCCCCCTGACGCATCAGGATCTTGCCGACATTGGTGGAGCCGGTGAAGGTCAGTTTACGCACCTTGTCGTTAGCGCAAAGCTCCTGACCAACCATGGCCGCATCAGTAGAGGTCAGAACCGAGAACAGGCCAGCTGGCAAGCCGGCACGCTCGGCGAGGATCGCGAGCGCCAGTGCCGAGAGCGGGGTCTGGGCCGCAGGCTTCGAGACCATCGCGCAACCGACGGCGAGCGCCGGTGCCACCTTGCGGGCGAGCATGGCGTTCGGGAAGTTCCACGGCGTGATGGCGCCGACCACGCCGATGGGCTGCTTGATCACCATGATCCGCTTGTCGGGCTGATGGCCGGGGATGGTGTCGCCGTAGACGCGCTTGGCTTCTTCGGCGAACCATTCGACATAGGACGCGCCATAGAGGATTTCGCCTCGGGCTTCTGCCCAGGGCTTGCCCATTTCCATGGTCAGGATGGTCGCGAGATCGTCCGCATTGGCGACCATCAGGTCGTTCCACTTGCGCAGGATCGCCGCACGTTCCTTGCCGGTCTTCTTCGCCCAGGCTTTCTGGGCGGTATAGGCGACGTCGATCGCCTTGGCGACTTCCGACCGATTGAGATCCGGCACAGTGGCAATGACTTCGCCATTGGCCGGATTGGTGACATCGAAGGTCTTGCCCGAGGCGCTTGTTGCAATCCAGTCGTTGCCGACCAGCGACTTGTCGGTCGCCAGTGTCGGATCCTTCAGCTTGGCAGACAGAACGGAAGAAATGCTCATGCTTTGGCTCCTGCAGCGACTTCGCGGATCGAGGCTTCGATGATGTCTAGGGCTTCACTGAAGACTTCGTCCTGAATGGTGATCGGGGCGAGGAAGCGGACGACATTGCTGTAGACACCGCAGGTCAGCAGGATCAGGCCCTTTTCCAGTGCCTTCAGACGCACAGCATTGGTGAAATCGGCATCCGGCTTGTGGGAGTTCGGCAGTCCGAACTCCACGGCGTTCATGAAGCCGAGGCCACGGATGTCCATGATCTGCGGGATATCGGCACGCAGGCTTTCGAGGCCCTGCTTGAGGCGATTGCCGAGCTGGTTGGCGCGGTCGCAGAGCTGCTCTTCCTCGATCACGTCGAGCACTGCATGGGCGGCAGCGATCGCGAGCGGGTTGCCGGCATAGGTGCCGCCGAGGCCGCCAGGGCCGGGCGCATCCATCAGTTCGGCGCGGCCGGTGACGGCCGAAAGGGGGAAGCCGCCAGCGAGGCTCTTGGCCATCGTGGTGAGGTCCGGCACCACATCATAGTGTTCCATGGCGAACAGCTTGCCGGTGCGGGCGAAGCCGGTCTGGACCTCGTCGGCCACGAGCAGGATGCCGTGTTCGTCGCAGATCTCGCGCAGAGCCTTCATCAGGGCGCGGGGGACATCATAGAAGCCGCCTTCACCCTGGACAGGCTCAACGATGATCGCCGCAACCCGCTTCGGGTCGACGTCTGCCTTGAACAGCTTTTCCAGCACGTCGAGCGAGGTTTCGACATCAATGCCGTGCATTTCGAGCGGGAAGGGGACGTGGTAGACATCACCCATCATCGGGCCGAAACCGACCTTGTAGGGCACGACCTTCCCGGTGAGGGCCATGCCGAGGAAGGTACGGCCGTGAAAGCCGCCGGTAAACGCGATGACGGCGGAGCGGTTGGTGGCGCAGCGGGCGATCTTGATGGCGTTTTCGACGGCTTCGGCACCGGTCGTTGCGAAGATCGTCTTCTTCTCGAAGTTCCCGGGGACAATCTTGTTCAGGCGTTCGGCGAGTGCCACGTAATTCTCATAGGGCACGACCTGATGGCAGGTGTGGGTGAAGCGGTCGAGTTGCGCCTTCACGGCCTCGATCACTTTCGGGTGGCGATGGCCGGTATTGAGCACGGCGATACCGCCGGCGAAATCGATGTAGCGACGTCCTTCGACATCCCAGATCTCCGAGTTCTCTGCCTTTTCGGCATAGATCTGCGTGGTCATGCCGACGCCACGGGAAATGGCGTCATTCTTGCGAACTGAGATTTCGGCGTTCTTCATCGATTTCGTCCTGTGCGAAGGGTTGCCAGTGGCGCCAATTCTACTTTCGAACGCCCGGTTTCATATTTCCTACATTTTTTCTGTAGACTTGCAATATGCTTTGTCGGCATTATCACCCGTGACTGCGACATTTCCTTGGGGGCAGCGTGGACGACATCCGATTCAAGATTGCGGAAGCTGCGCGCATGGCGGGCGTCTCGCCTTCGACGTTGCGTCTGTGGGAAACGCAGGACCTTATCCAGCCGATCCGGACCGCGACGGGACAGCGCGTTTATGATCGGGCTCTGATCGACAGGCTGAAGAAGATCGCCTGGCTGCGGACCGAGCGGGGGCTCAATCCGGCTGCCATCCGCGAGACGCTTCGGGACGAGGTTTCCGTGGAGGATGATCAGGAGGTCGATGAAGAGGCCGTCGACGGCGACACCGGTGACATCCCGCCGGGTGCCAAGATTCGCCGGCTGCGGCGCGATGCCGGCAAGACCCTTGAAAGTGTGGCCCAGGCCACGGGTGTCTCCGTCTCGCAGCTCTCTACGTTCGAGCGGACATCGCAGGGTTTGTCGTTCACTGCTCTGCACGAAGTGGCGCGTCATCTGGGAACGACGCTCGCCTCGCTGAGCGGTCAGGAGGAGAGCCGAGGAGGCGAGTCGCTCATCCGCGACGGGAAGTGGCCATCTTGGCCGACGACATCATCCGGTGTTGCCGTGCAAGTGCTGGCCGAAGGACGCAACCAGATGGAATGCAACCGCTTCCAGCTGGCGCCGGGGGCCTCGAGCGAAGGCGCCTATCAGCATGAAGGGGAGGAATTCATCCACATGCTGTCCGGTAGCCTAGAGATCATTCTCGACGGGGACAAGTTCTTCGAGCTTCAGGCGGGGGACAGCTTCTACTTCGAAAGCCGCAGGCCGCATTCCTGGCGCAACATTTCCAGCGGAGAAACCGTGCTTATCTGGATCAACACGCCCGCGACATTCTGATCCCCGATCCCCGGAAACGCGAAACCCGGCGACCGTTTCCGGTGCCGGGTCTCTCAGATGCATGCCAGTCCGGTGTTACTTGCTGGCGACGACTGTCTTTTTGTCCCAGGCGTAACCACCGCCGATGGCAACGTTCAGATTGACGTAGTCGGTTGCCATCTGCTGCACGGCCTGGGCGAGGTTCGCCTGGGCGCTGGCAACGTTGCGCTGTGCATCGAGAACATCGAGCAACGAGGAAGCGCCATCGCGGTAGCTCGCGGTGGCAAGCTGTAGGGCTTCCTGGTAGGAGCGCACGGTTGCCGTTAGCGCCGATACGGTCTGGCGCGTGCGGTTCACCGACACCAAGGCATTCTCGACCTCTTCAACGGCGTTGAGAACCGTCTGCTTCCAGGCGAGGTAGGATTCGCGGGCGGACGACTTCTGCGCGTCGACATTGGCGCGGCGGGTGCCAGCGTCGAAGATCGGCAGGTTCAGGCTGGGACCAAAGCCCCAGCTGCTGCTGGCGCCGAAGGCATTGGAGGTTGAGATGTATGTCGGGGTGATCGATCCGCTGAGCGTAATCGACGGATAGAGAGCCGCTTCAGCGACGCCGACTTCGGCGACGGCCGATGCCAGGCTGCGCTCGGCAGCGCGGATGTCCGGACGGTTGCGGATCAGGTCGGCCGGTACGCCGGCATTGACGCTGCGACGGGCGTAGGGCTGCGGAGCGCCCTTCTGCATGTCGGCGACGAGGGTGGCGGCCGGCAGACCGAGCAGGACAGCGATGCGATGCGTTGACTGGCGGAAGGAGGTTTCGAGGCCGGGGATTTCGGCCAGGGTCGAGTTCACCAGGCCTTCGGACTGCACCACGTCGAGGCGCGATGCCGCACCCGCTTCCAACTGCAGCTGGGTGAGCTGCAGGGTTTCACGACGGGACGACAGGTTCTGCTTCGCAATCGCGATGCGTTCCTGATAGTAGCGCGCATCGACATAGGCGGAGACGACGCTGGAGAGATAGGTGAGTTTGGCAACGTCAGCGCTGGCGTAGGCCGCGTCGAGTGTCGCCTTGGCGCTTTCCTTGGTCCGCTTGTACTGGCCGAACAGATCCAGGAGCCAGGAGACGCTCACGCTGCCCGAGCTCGTCGAGCTGGTCGGGCTATCCGTGGTCAGCGCACCCTTGGCATCGCGCTTGCCGGTTTCCTGTGACGCTGAGAGATCGACCTGCGGGAAGGCACCGGAATCAGCCGAACGGTAGCCCGCTTCGGCCTGCGAAATGCGCTCGATTGCCTGCAGGACGTCCAGGTTCTGATCAAGGCCCTTTTCGACCAGCGAGTTCAAACGCGGATCGTTGAACGCCGTCCACCACGACGCCATCGAGACATCGCCTGCTGTCTTCGCACTGCCTTCTGAAAACTTGGCAGGCAAGGCGGTCTGCGGCGTCTCGTGATCGGGTCCGACGACGCAACCAGAGAGAAGAAGCATTACGAGTGGAGCGGCTGCGCGAATGGATGGCATCACGTTTTCCTGTTTTCGTCCCCGGTCGTCGGTGAGGGTTTACCACACCCTCGCCGAGAACCACTTTGTTCATACAGGCTGTCTCGGCAGCCTACGCAATAGTTGGTTAACATAGTTTGTCAATCTTCACGTTGACAGCGAGTCTTTCGGTTTTGCACCACCAGAAAGTTTGCGGATGATGACAAAAAACGACGGAACGAAGAAGATCCCGAGGGCTGTTGCTGTCAACATGCCGCCCAAGACGCCAATACCGATTGAATTTTGTGCAGCTGAGCCCGCTCCGGTGGCAATTGCCAGCGGCACGACACCGAGAATGAAGGCCAGCGACGTCATAATAATTGGCCGTAGTCGAAGCTTTGCAGCTTCGAGTGTTGCATCAATGACACTAATTCCGGCGGCTTGGCGGTCCTTGGCAAACTCCACGATGAGAATCGCATTCTTTGCTGCAAGTCCAATCGTGGTCAGCAAACCGACCTTGAAATAGACGTCGTTGGACTGGCCAAAGAACGAGGCTGCCGCGACTGCACCAAGCACGCCGACGGGGACCGCCATGATGACCGAGAACGGGATCGACCAGCTTTCGTAAAGCGCTGCCAGGCAAAGGAAGACAATCAAGATTGACAGCGCGTAAAGGAGAGGTGCCTGCGAGCCGGATAGTCTCTCCTGGTAGGAAATGCCTTGCCAGGCGACGGAATAGCCGCCGTCCATGTCGGCTGTCAGCTGCTCCATGGTGTCCATCGCCGTACCGGAACTTACGCCAGCCCCCGCAGCCCCTTCCAGCGAGATCGCGCCGACCCCGTTGAAGCGGCTGAGCGTCGGGGCGCCGCTGATCCACTCCGTCTTGATGAAGGAGGAGAAGGGGACCATTTCGCCATCGGTGTTGCGGGCGTGCCAGTCGTTGATGGCGTCTTCGCGCATGCGATAGGGTGCGTCACCCTGGACATAGACCGGCTTGAGTTCGCCGTTCAGCGTGAAGTCGTTAACATCCCGGCCGGCGAAAATGGTCGACAGCATGTTGTTGACGGTCGCAATGTCGAGCCCCATGGCCCCCATTTTTTCCTGGTCGAGGAGGAACTTGAGCTGCGTCTCGGCCGGTGGGTTGTTCGAACGCAGCGAGCTGACATTCGCGTTGCCATTGCCTGCCTGGATCAGGGTCTGGGACGCTGCTGTCAATGCTTCGGTGCCACGCTTGCCGCTGTCAACCAGATACATGGAGAAGCCACTTGAGTTCCCGAGCCCCGGTATTGCAGGAGGCTGCAGCGGGAAGACCTGGGCATCGCGCAGGGTGAAGAAATAGCCCATGGCGCGCTGAACGATGGCCGAAGCGGCCAGTTCCGGCTTGGTGCGTTGGTCGAAATCCTTCAGCTTGGCGAAGACAAGCGCATAGTTCTGGCCCGACCCGACGAAAGAGAAGCCGGAAACGGAGAAGACATCCTGGATCGCATCCTTTTCCTTCTCGAGATAGTAATCCTCGATCTTGTGGATGATGTCCTCGGTCCGGGTGACGGCAGCGCCGTTCGGCAATTGAACGATCGTCATCAGCACGCCCTGGTCTTCCTGCGGCAGGAAGGATGTGGGCAAACGAAGGAAGAACCAGCCCATGCCGGCGATGACCACCGCAAACATCAACATCACCCGCAGCGGACGCTTCAGCAGATATCCAATCGACGCGACATAACCGCTCGTTGCGCTGTCGAAGTTGCGGTTGAACCAGGCGGCTGGGCCGCGCTTGGCCTTGTGGTGATCGACCTTCTTCAGCATGGTTGCGCAGAGCGCCGGCGTAAGAACGATCGCCACCAGTGCCGACAAAAGCATGGCCGAAACGATGGTGACTGAGAACTGGCGATAGATGATGCCGGTCGATCCGCCGAAGAATGCCATTGGGATGAAGACGGCCGTCAGTACCAGTGCGATGCCGACGATCGCGCCAGTGATTTCGCCCATGGACTTCTCCGTCGCCTCCAGCGGCGACAGGCCTTCCTCGGTCATGATGCGTTCGACGTTTTCCACGACGACGATCGCGTCGTCGACGAGAAGGCCGATGGCAAGGACCATGGCAAACATTGTCAACGTGTTGATCGAATACCCAGTCAAGGCAAGGATACCGAAGGTTCCAAGCAGAACCACAGGCACGGCGATCATCGGAATGACGGTGGCGCGCAGGTTCTGCAGGAAGATCAGCAAAACGAAGAAGACGAGCACGATCGCTTCGATCAGCGTGTGAACGACTTTTTCGATCGACAGCGTGACGAAGGGCGTCGTGTCATAGGGATAGGTGATGACGACGTTTTCGGGCAGGGAAGATGCGATCGTCTGCAACTGCTCCTTCACACGCGCGGCAGTGTCCAAGGCGTTGGCGCCGGTGGCAAGGTTCACCGCAAATCCGGTGGCCGGATTGCGATTCGAGCGGGTGTTGGTCGAATAGCTTTCCTGGCCGATCTCGATGCGAGCGACGTCGCTCAGTCGCACGGTGGCGCCGTCGGTTTCTGTTCGCAGGATGATCGATTCGAAATCGGAAACGGACTGGAGCTGGCTCTGTGCCGTTACCGTAACGTTCAGTTGCTGGCCTTCCTGGGCCGGCAGACTGCCGAGGGCACCGACGGAAACCTGCGTGTTCTGGGCCTGGATCGCGGAAGTCACGTCGGTCGGCGTGAGCTGGAACTTGTTGAGCTTGTAGGGGTCGAGCCAGATGCGCATGGCATAGCCGGTGCCGAAGACCTGAATGCTGCCGACCCCTTCGAGGCGCTTGATCTGGTCTTCGATCTGGGTCGAGAAAATGTCGCCGAGTTGGACGTTTGTGCGTGCCCCATCGGTCGAGACAAGCGCGCCCACGAGCAGGATGCTCGAAGTGGAGCGCGTTACCGTAATGCCGACGGACTGCACCACGTCAGGCAATTGCGACTGAACGAGCTGCAACTTGTTCTGAACCTGGACCTGCGCAATGTCCGGATCGACGGAATTGCCAAAGGTCAGCGTCACCGAGGCAGATCCGGTGCTGGATGACGATGTCATGTATGTCAGGTCATCGAGGCCGGTCATGCCGTCTTCAATGATCGAGGTCACCGACTTTTCGACAGTCTCTGCGCTCGCACCGGTGTAAGTCGCGGAAATTCGCACAGTGGTCGGGGCGATCTCGGGGTATTGCGCGATTGACAGCGTCGAGATGGCGAGGGCGCCACCCAACATGATGATGATCGCGATCACCCAGGCAAAGATCGGGCGACGGATGAAGAATTTGGCCATTTGTTGTTCCCTAACGCCTGTGTTGCCTTGCTATCGCCTGCTCAGGGCTTAGCGGCAGGGGCGGCATCGGGCGCCGCATTGACTTCGACAAGGCCCTTGTCATTGACCGTCGCTTCGACAGGTTGAACCGGGGCTCCGTCACCAATCCATTGGAAGCCATCGACGATCAGCTTGTCGCCATCGTTCACACCGGAAGAGACCAGCCAGTTGTTTCCGGACACCTGGCTTTCCTCGAATGTGCGCGTCTCGACCTTGCCGTCGGCCGTGACGAACTTGGCCGACAGCTCGCCGTTGGGATTGCGCGTGGCCGCGCGCTGCGGAATGAGATAACCCTCTTCCGTGCCGACAATGACCGTTGCGCGCACATACATGCCAGGCAGGACCAGATCGTCGGGATTGTCGAAGACGGCACGGATCGAATAGGTGCCCGTCGTCTGGCTGACCGCCATTTCGGACATGTCCAGCTTGCCGACGACGGGATATTCCAGCCCATCTTCCAGGGTCAGACGAATATCGGCCGTCTCACCATTTTCGCGGTTGATGCGGCCGGCTTTGATTGCCTCGCGCAGACGCAGGAGATTGACGCTCGATTCCGTCAGTTCGATGTAGATCGGGTCGAGACGACGCAAAGTCATCAGGGTGTCCGTCTGATTGGCGGTGACCACATTGCCGATTGAGTAGCTTGAGGTGGTGGTAACGCCCTCGAATGGCGCGCGGATTTCGGTCAGCTTCAGCTCGATATCAGCCGAGCGAAGTTCGGCTTTGGCGACAGCCACGTCGGCTTCGGCCTGCAACAGTGTCACGCGGGCGTTTTCGAGTTCGACCTGGGTCGCGCCGCTTCCAACAAGCCGCTCCTGGCGGGCGAGGTTGGACTTTGCAGTCGGAACGCTGGCTTCGGCCTTGCGGAGGCTTGCTTCAGCCTGTGCGAATGCGGCCGCGTATGTGTCGTCCTCGATCTTGTAAAGCAGATCGCCGGCCTTCACTTCGCTGCCTTCGCGGAAGGAGATTTCCTTGATCACGCCGCTGACGCGCGGCCTGATTTGTGCCGTCTGAAAGGCCGATGCCCTACCCGGCAGCGTTGTCGTCAGCGGATAGGCAGCCTTTTTCATGGTGACCACGCTGACCTGAGCCGGCGGCCGTTCGCCACCTTTGGCCCCCTGGCCCGCGCTCTTGGCGGTTTCGGAGTCACTGCAGCCGGCAAGTGCGCCGATGCAAAGGACGAAGGCGGAGGCAAGTCTGAAGCGTCGCGTCATAAGTATCTCACTGATGCAAGTCGGGCGGGGTGTAGATCGGGAGGCTAGTCATTCGCCGACGACATGGAAGCTCATATCTTCGACCCCCGCAACCCATTACAGATTGCGGTTCGCCACTGCTAAGTGACGTAAGTCAAACTTCATCACTTGGCAAGCGGCGACCGCAGTGCAGCATCAATGAGACCAACAACTTCGCGGCATCGTGTTGCCAATATATCAGCCTGCTCGTTGCAGATCATGACAGGATGGATGACGCAGGCAAGGGCATTGAAGGCGGCCTCCGCGAAGCGAGGCACATCTTCCACGACATAGGTGCCTTCGTCGATGCCGCTGCGGATAATCCGGGTGATCGTATCGACCATCATGGCGCGGAAACGTTCGCCACAGTCCAGCTTTTCGCGCACCGTGACCAGGATCATCTCGAACACATATGGGGTGTCATGAATTTTGTTCAGATGCGACTGCATCATATAGTTGGCAAGTGCCAGGAGCCGCTCCGGGGCCGGTCTTTGGGAGTCCAGCGCATTGACCACCCGAAGCGTCTGCTCGATGGCACGTGTTGCGATCGCATCCACCAAGCTCGTCTTCGTCCGGAAATGCTTGAACACGTTTGCGGGCGACATACCTAGGTCCGTGGAAATATCGGCGATGGTGACGCTGGCGTAGCCATTGGTGCGGAACAAGGCTTCCGCGGTGTTCAGGATCTCTTCACGCGTTTCTTCGGCCGAACGACGAGGGCGTTTGCCCATCCGCGTCTCAGACGTGGCGGAGCAGCCTTCTCTCCGCTGTTCGCGATAATCCTGATCCATGAGTATGCCTAGGTCTGCGGGAAATAGCGTGCGAGATTGGCTCGAACGCGTGCCCAGGGCGAGACATCGCTGTCGTCCGGAACGAATGTCTCGCCGGTGATCGCTTCATAAGCATTTATATAGACACGTGAGGTCTGCTCGACCAGTGCGACAGGAATTTCCGGAATTTCGTCATGATAGGGGTCACAGCGTTCGACCACCCAGGACCGAACGAAGTCCTTGTCGAAACTCTGGGGACGCTCGCCCTTTTCAAAACTCTCCTGATAGCTTTCCGCAATCCAGTAGCGGCTGCTGTCCGGCGTGTGAATTTCATCGGCAAGAATAATGGCGCCGTTCTCGTCGGTGCCGAATTCATACTTGGTGTCGACGAGGATCAGCCCGCGTTCGGCAGCCAGTTTCTGACCGCGGGCGAAGAGTGCCAGCGCGTAGCGGGAGAGCGTATGCCACTGCTCGACCGTCAGCAGTTTTTTGGAGATGATCTCTTCCGGCGTCAGCGGTTCATCATGGCCGCCATCGAACTCCTTGCTCGTCGGCGTGATGATGGCTTCCGGCAGTTTCTGATTGTCGCGCATGCCATCGGGCAGGGTGATCCCGTACATGCTGCGCTCACCCTTCTTATAAAGAGTGAGAATGGAGGTTCCCGTGGTGCCGGCAAGGTAGCCGCGCACGACGATCTCGACGGGCAGGATGTCGAGGCGTTTGCCAACGACGACGTTGGGGTCAGGGTAAGCGACGACGTGGTTGGGGCAGATATCCTTGGTCTGTTCAAACCAGAAGCGAGCCGTCTGGGTCAGAACCTGCCCCTTATAAGGAATGCAGG
>NNBU01000050.1_pt1 | contig 53930 bp, 42 predicted proteins | sample 1173781 | NCBI WGS metagenome assembly NNBU01 (sample SAMN07173937, study PRJNA388173) | plant metagenome | biome: Plant school; feature: Soil; material: Symbiotic tissue of Blasia pusilla L.; isolation source: symbiotic tissue sample KVJ2 | host: Blasia pusilla | place: Norway: Troms, Kvaloya...
GCCTTTGACTACGGGCGGGCAAGATGCCCACTCCACAAGATTGGATAATTTATTTCTTGGAAGTCCCTTAACCTTAAGTTGACTTATCCGTCGGAAAATTCACAACGATAGGTGGAAGACCATTTTCTGTGCTTGGCTGTGCTTTGGTAACTACTGGTTGCGGATGCAAAGTTGTTGGTGTCAATTCGCCCTTACCAGTTTGATTCCATAAAATCATCGATAGTAACCCATCCACTAAGCCGTTATTGCTGCCGTTGCTGCCAACTAGGACATCTGGAATCAAACGGACATGGCGATCGCCTATAATCTGCATCAGTTGCATTGCTGTATAACCTTGTGAACCCAAGGCTTCCACACCAGCTTGGTATGTCTCAGCTTTAGCGTTACCTGTGGCCCGAATCCCTTCCGCCTCAGCAATTGCTCGGAGTTTTGTCCCCTCAGCTTCACCGTTCGCCTGCTTGATTTGAGCTTGGGCTTTCAAGTCGGCAATCTGCACACTCTGTTCTGATTGCACCATTTCTTGTTGAATATCAGCCAGTGCTGTCTCCCGGACAAGTTGTTGCCGTTGGGTTTGCGCCATCTGCTGAACTTCGTAAGTTTTGCGTTGTTCCTCCGCTATTTTACGTTCTGTCAGTGTGTGCATTAATTCGTCGGGTGGGGTAATCAAACCAATTAATGAATCCACCGCTTGTACATCATAAGCACGCAAGGCAGATTTAACGTATTCGGAGGCTTCAACTTGGCGCTCACTTCGGGCAATCAAGAAATCCAAGATTGTATATTCTTGAGCCGAGTTGCGGAAATAATTCCCCACAATTGGACGCAAAACCTGATCGATGACGTTTTGCATCGAACCTAAGCGGGAAATCACTTTCGGCGCATCTGAAGCACCAATATGGATAATTTGGAATATTTCTAAACTAAAGCTGAAACCATCAAATGATAGTAGTTTCAGCGCTTGCAAGTTTGTATCATAACCATGATTTCCACTGATTCTTTCAGTGAAGTTTAAGACAATATTTGTCGTCGGTACTAGCTCAATTTTCATCACCTTGGTGTTGAGCGGGTGTTTTCCAGGATACAACGGCTCAACCCAAACGCCCTTATGTCCCTGGTTTACCAAATTACCGTGGGTGAAAGCTGCTCCGCTCACATCTTGGTGTTCTTTACCTACGAAAGAAATCACCACACCCACATAACCGATCGGGATTTCAGTCATTGGTACTTGTTCAATATTTACCAACCAAGGGTTTAAGTTCCACGAACCCGATAATAATACCTGTTCTTGTAAACCGCGTTGTCCCCCTGCATCGATAAATTTTTGACCATTTTGGAAATTATCATGCCCGTTAATGATGTGTCCAGCGATTTCACCTGCTGCAATCGATGAACCATCCAAAGTCGTAACAATACCAACCTTTTCTGCTGCTATTTCATGAATGTGCAACTGTTGTGGACTCATGCCATGAGCGCTAGCATTTGCTGCTGTAATCACTTTAAACAGCGCAGTGTTCATGCGATATGTCCCTGCGGTGAGAAAACCCATTTGCCGCCCTTTTTCTCCACCTTGGGTGAGGAATTTCCGAGCATCTTGGAAGTTGTCACAACTCACAATTTTGCCCAAAATCCGCTCTGGCGGGTTGGATGCTCCATCTGCTGCCACAATTAAAGCGATTTCCCCTTGGGGAATGACAATTACCGACTCTTTCTTTACAGAATACTGCCAAGGCCAATAGCCCCAGTGCCAACCAGGAGCTAAAGTATCTGCCTGTAAGCCAGCTTCACCGTTGAGGGCAATTAAACTACCGGCGGGGAGTCCACGCCCGGAAAGGGTAAATTTCCTCACGACAATGCCAACTTCACGTTCGCCAATCACCACCAGCCCGCCAAAGAATAGGGGGACGAATATGACGAAACCGCCAACAAGGACGATAGGGATTAGTACAAAAGGATCAATTCCAGCAGTTTGATATTGAGTCCTACTAATTTGTAACTGGGCAATATTTGGTTTAGTCTGATTTAGCTGGACAGTGGCCGGAGCGATTTCTTTTGCAGCAGTTATTTTTACAGAAGTAGCATTGGCAGAATGAATAGTACCAGCGATCGCTAACGTTGCTACGATAGATGCTGCAAAACGAGCTACCTTATTTTGTTTACGAGTACCAAGTAAAGAAGAAAAGCTTTTCATAACTTGTGCCCATTTGGGCAACTAATTAGTTAAGTTAACACTTCACCAAGGCTGGACTCGATTTCTTAAACTTGACGTAATTTTTTTAAATTAATAAACAAGAACCCAGGAGCCAGAATTCAGGATTCAGAATAGTTCATCCCTTTACGGTTATATTTTTAGCATCCGTACAGAATTAAGGGACTTCCAAATAAAAAAATATCCAATTAACTCTTGTGGGGTGGGCGTCTCGCCCGCCCTATGGACTGGGCGGGCAGGATGCCCACCCCACAATATTGAATAATTTATTTCTTGGAGTTCCCTAATACTGAATTCTGACTCCTGATTCCTGAGTTCTTTTTAATAAATATTTTGTAGGTTGGACATTGCCCAACCTACAAAGTAGAAATAGAAAGTTAAATTAGACCAAACCGCCAGCAGCTTGAAACCGAGCGCGGGCCCGTTTGAAGGCTTGGTTTGCCTGGATTTGGGCTTGGCGATCGTCTCCTGACACTTGATTCAGACGTGCTTCTGCTTGGTTGTAAGCAGCACGAGCTTCTTCAAGGTTAATTTTGTCGCCACGTTCAGCGCCGTTAACCAGAATTGTCACTTCATTTTCTTCGACTTCGGCAAAGCCACCCAAAAGTGCGATCGCTTGCCAATTCTGATTTTTAGCAGCACGGACTCGCATTACACCAGTATCCAGGGCGGTCAAAAGTGGTGCGTGTCCAGTTAGGATACCTAGTTGCCCAGTAGTGCTAGGTAAAACGACTTCTTCAGCTGGGGCATCCCATACTGTTTTATCTGGGGAAATTACACGAACGGTTAATGTCATTTGTCCTTTGTCCTTTGTCCTACCCTACGGGAAGCCGCCCAAAGGGCGTCTACGTCCTTTGTCTTTTGTCCTTTGTCACTAGTCATTAGCGTTCGCACTAATGACTAATGACTGATGACTAATGACTAATGACTAACCTTTGATTTTTGCAGCTTTAGCGATCGCTTCGTTAATATCGCCAACCAAGTAGAAAGCCTGTTCTGGCAGGTCATCCAACTCACCAGACAGAATCTTTTGGAACCCTTTGATGGTATCTTCCAACTTCACGTACTTACCAGGAGAACCGGTGAATACTTCTGCTACAAAGAACGGCTGAGACAAGAAACGCTCAACTTTCCGGGCCCGCGCTACAACGAGACGGTCATCTTCAGACAATTCATCTAAACCAAGAATGGCGATAATGTCTTGGAGTTCTTTATAACGTTGCAGAGTTGATTGCACCGCGCGAGCCGTATTGTAGTGTTCATCACCTACAATGTTGGGCTGGAGCATGGTGGAAGTAGAATTAAGCGGGTCTACTGCGGGATAAATTCCTTTCGATGCCAAACCGCGAGACAGCACTGTTGTACCGTCCAAGTGGGCGAAGGTGGTAGCAGGTGCGGGGTCGGTGAGGTCATCCGCAGGTACGTATACTGCTTGAATGGAGGTAATTGAACCTTCTGTAGTCGAGGTAATCCGCTCTTGCAGTTCACCTACGTCGGTTCCCAATGTAGGCTGATATCCTACGGCTGAAGGCATCCGACCCAATAGCGCCGATACTTCTGAACCTGCTTGTACAAACCGGAAGATGTTGTCAATAAACAACAGCACATCCTGCTTACTTACGTCCCGGAAGTACTCTGCCATTGTCAATCCTGACAGACCAACTCGCATTCTCGCTCCAGGTGGCTCGTTCATCTGACCATACACAAGAGCAATTTTGGAATCATTAAGGCTTTCGTTATTGATTACCCCAGATTCAATCATTTCGTTGTAGAGGTCATTGCCTTCACGGGTGCGTTCACCCACGCCAGCAAAAACGGATACTCCACCGTGCTGAGTAGCGATGTTGTTGATCAACTCCATCATGATCACGGTTTTACCAACACCAGCACCGCCGAACAGACCAATCTTACCGCCGCGTCGATAGGGAGTCAGAAGGTCAACAACTTTAATCCCAGTCTCAAACACCGAAGGCTTGGTTTCCAAGTCGGTGAATTTGGGAGCAGAGCGGTGGATAGGTAAAGTTGTCTCAGCATTTACAGGGCCCCTGTTGTCCACAGGTTCGCCAAGGACGTTGAAAATCCGGCCCAAAGTGGCTTTACCAACTGGTACGCTGATAGAAGCGCCTGTATCGGTGACTTCAAAACCGCGCACTAAGCCCTCGGTGGAACTCATCGCAACAGTCCGCACCTGGTTGTCGCCCAGCAGTTGCTGCACTTCAACGGTGATGTTGATTTCCTGTCCAGCTTCGTTGGTGCCTTTGATTTTCAAAGCGTTGTAGATTTGTGGCAATTTCCCGCCGGGAAATTTAACGTCTACAACAGGCCCAATGATTTGGGTAATGTAACCAATGTTTGTTTTTTCTGCGGTTGTGACCATGCTGCGCCTAATGAGTGAAGCTAGATTTCAGATAAGGTCGGAGAAGACATAAAATTAAGCAATGTCACCTTTCAGATTAGCACTGAACGACCCTACTATACGCCATAAATTGATCCTTAAGACTGGGGCTTGGGGATCAAGATTACGCTAGGTTTTAGCAGGGGGACTAGGAAAGACTCAAAATCAAAAATTGCGTGTCAGGCGATCGCCTGACACCGCAGTATTAAAACTACGTTGGCAATGAATTTACGCTTTGACTGTGGTTTTGGATTGTTTCCGCTTGTTGAGTGAACTTATACCAAAAGCACCGAATGCCAAAATACCTAACATAGTCGTGGGTTCGGGAACAGATGCACTTGCTTGACTAAAAGAAACTTTGAAAGCACTATCACCAAATCCGCCAGTACCAACATCATCCCAAGTATTTTTGGTCAAGAGACTAAAATCAGATCCGTTGTTGTAAAAAACAAAGTTTCCTCCAGAATACACGTCTTGAAAATCAGTAAAACCCAATCCTGCTAGACCTGTAGTTCCATCAAAAAAGTTTGATGCGCTCAGAAATGCTACGTACTGTTTACCGGATGTTAAACTAATTCCGCCTGTGTTAAAAGTGAACTGCTCGAAGCCTGCGGCATTAGTGGTTGATTGAGGTGCGCTCTGATACAAAATGGAACCTGTTGCTTTCAAACCATCCCATTCAGCTACATAAGCTGCAAAATCTACTACATCTGGCTGCCCATCAAAGTCATTTAGGAAGAATGTGAAGTCATTAAGAACATTGTCACTGCCTACGGTAAATGTTTGCCCATAGGTGGCGGTGTTGTCTTCACCAAATGGTTGAACAAAGTCTATCCCATCCCAGCTTGGTGTTGTATCGATAATGGTCTGTGCCTGAGCAGTTCCCGCTACTCCCAAAGCAATCATCGCCGCTCCTGTTGTAGCTATTGATAACCTTTTTAAACCACTTGCATTAGTCATAATATTCTTTCTCCAAAGGGGCGCAGCTATTTATCAACCTGCTTTTAGCAGGTCGTATAATTACGAATATTATTAGTCGCTGTAATCAACGAACAAGTATTATTGCTGAAGTTAGTTAAAAATTTATATAAGCAATTGCTACATAGTTTTTCCGCCAAACTGCCAAAAGACTTATTTAATAAGGGTTATATGCTCAATTATTAGTCTAAAATCTGGATAAAGATATATAAAATTTGTGTAAATATACTGCTTCTTATATAAAAACTAATACAAAGGTATTAAGAGGAATATAGCGGTTCCCATTCAGATGCGATACAACGTTAAATCACTTGGTGTATGGAACATGCCGTGCCCCTACGGGTGTACCTCACGTCAACGATAACCGCTATATGCTTTCAAACTAAAAACTGATGTGTTTGCGTTTAGTTAGCGGTAATTGTAGTTTTACTTTAGTCAATATTAAAAAGCTACATTAACTTATTTTCATATCCTGGATAGATACATATCATGAAAGCTATGTACAAACTACATTTTCAAAACTTCTGAATATCCATAAGATAAAGTATAGATACAAAAAACAGCTTTTAGCCAAGCCGCGATGCCTGGGTTAGGCGTAGCTGCGGCTTTATCCTTACACTTCCACCGAGCAATAGCTTATGAATTTCTCGTCAGCGCGACAATATTTTTACCAGGAGATTCAGCAGTCTGACGAGCACATTGACTTAGCAAAGGCAGCTTTGTATATTGCACAAGAAGAATATCCCAACCTAGATTCAGAGGAATACCTCAACACTCTTGAAACAATGGCATGGGAGCTTCAAGAGCGCCTACCTGACTCACGATATCCTCTGCGGGTAATTCAAAGTATTAATCAGTATCTCTACGATGATTTAGGTTTTTCTGGTAATAAAATTGACTATTACGACCCACGCAACAGCTTTTTCAATGATGTCATTGACCGCCGACTGGGGATTCCCATTACTTTAGCGCTGGTTTACCTAGAGGTTGCTCGACGGATTGATTTTCCGATGGTGGGTGTGGGAATGCCAGGACACTTTCTGATTCGCCCAGATATTCCAGATATAGAGATTTTTGTGGATGCTTTCAATGGTGGTGAAATAATATTTGCCCAAGATTGCGAGGAAAGACTGTCTCAACTTTATCAGCAACACGTGACGCTACAACCAGAATTTTTAGCTGTAGTTAGTAATCGGCAATTTTTGGCACGGATGCTGACAAATTTAAAATTTATTTACCTCAAACAGCAAGAGTTAGAAAAAACTCTGGCAGCAGTTGAACGAATTTTGTTGCTGTTTCCTGGTTTAACTTTAGAGTTGCGCGATCGCGGTTTAATCTACTATCAACTCGGTTACTATCCCCAAGCTGTAAACGACTTACAAAATTATTTAACAAAACTTCCTGATGCTGAGGATGCATCTGTGATTCGGCGGCTACTTACCGAATTGGGTAAAGATGGGTAGGGAATGGGGAATGGGGAATGGGGAAGAAGAACTACTAATTATTTATTATTATTGCCCTATGCCCTATACCCAATTACAAATTTTCTGCAACTCGTTTGAGGCGGCGGAGTTGAGCTTGCATGTCTTGTTTTGTCCAAGATGCGGCAAAAGTGTTGAAACCCCAACTAACTAAGGGGTTAGGAATATCGTACTCAAAGCGGTTCAATAGAAGCGTTCCCTTTTCTGTTGGCTGACATTCCCAGCGATCGCGTCCTTGAAAAAATCCCTGAAATTCCCACACTACTAAACCCGGTTGTCGTTCCACAACTACGCTATTCAATGTGGGTTTTAGTAGAGGAATTTGAATGATAAAACGACTTTCACTACCTACATCAGTACTCCAAGCTTCGCCCACAGGTTCGCAACGGAGTACGGGGTTAAGCCAACGGTGCATGAGAGTTAAATCGCTAAGACAGCGCTCCACCACCGTAGCTGTCGCATTAATTTGAATCGATTGTTCCAAAACTTGGGACATTCTACATCTTTGGTGCTGTTGCTGCAATTAGGGTAACGCAAAATTCAGGGGAGTGGGGGATGAGGGAGAAGAATTAAGGGACTTCCAACAAATAAATTATCCAATCTTGTGGGGTGGACATCTTGTCCGCCCTTGGCTATGGGCAGACAAGATGTCCACCCCACAAGAAGTAGTTGAGTATTTTTTTATTTGGAGTTCCCTAATAACCAATGCCCCATACCCAATATGAGTAAAAAAGTCAAAAATTAGTCTTGATATCAATATATGTATGTGTTTACTGGTAAATTGATAGGCAAAACACTGACTCAGTGTTTGCGGCGAATACTTAAGCATAATTCCCGAAAACCATGAATACAACTTGGCAAGAAATAACCCAGGTGATGTCTACGACGGGCTACGCCTACGGAGTTGGTATGTCCACAAGGGTGCAGCAATTTTTGGCACAGTCACCTAGCCTGCAACCAGTGCAACCAGCAGTAAATCAAGGAATCTCTGATGTCCAAGGTATTGTTCAACAGTTGATTGAGTTTACACCCCGTCTATTAGGGGCAGTGGCAATTTTGCTAGTAGGTTGGCTGATTGCAGCGATCGCAGCAGCAGTGACACGAGGAATCCTCAGTCGCACAAACATAGATAACCGGATTGCGGCAGGGGTAACGGGTCGTCAGGATGTTCCCCAGGTGGAGAAAATCGTCTCCAGCTTAGTCTTTTGGAGCATTATCTTGTTGACGGCGGTAGCTGTTTTACAGACATTGAATCTGGAGGTAGCCTCTCGACCCCTGAATACTTTTCTCGATCAACTGATTGGCTTTTTGCCAAAGTTAGTTGGTGCGGGGATTCTTTTGGCAACTGCCTGGTTTTTAGCGACCATTGTGAAGATTATCACTGTGCGCTCATTACAGGCATTCAATCTGGATGAGCGTTTGAATCCAGAACCAGAAGACAGAGTACCCAGCCTCAATCAACTATCTCTGAGTGAGACGATTGGCAATGCTCTGTATTGGTTTATATTTTTACTGTTTCTCGCCCCAGTTTTAGATACTCTCGGACTGAGGGAAGCTTTAGAACCAGTACAAGCTCTAATTACACAAATTCTGCTAATTCTACCGAACATTTTAGCGGCGATATTAATTGCTGTAGTTGGCTGGTTCATAGCTAACGTGGTACGGCGGATTGTAACTAACTTGCTGGCGACAACTGGTATCGACCATTTAGGTAGCCGCTTGGGATTATCTCCCAGTGCGGGGGTGCAACCTCTATCGAGCATTATTGGCACAATTGTCTATGTTTTGATTTTGATTCCTGTAGCGATCGCAGCGCTCAATGCCTTGCGAATTGATGCGATATCTGTGCCTGCGATCGCAATGCTGCAACAGGTTCTCAATGCCCTACCTGCCATCTTTACAGCCGTGGCAATTTTGATTGTTGCCTATTTTGTCGGGCGTTTTATCGCGGATTTGGTGACAAGTATCCTCACCAATTTAGGGTTTAATAACATTTTCACTATTTTGGGCCTAACAACACCCAGCAGACGAATCATCATTTCAACAGAACCAATAACCCCCCCGATTTCAACCCGCACTCCATCAGAAATTGCAGGTATTGTTGCCTTAGTGGGTATTATGCTGTTTGCCACTGTGGCGGCGGTGAATATCTTGAATATTCCAGCCCTGACAGCATTAGTGTCTGGTATTTTGATTATATTCGGGCGGATTTTGGCGGGATTAGTGATCTTTGCCATTGGCTTATTCTTGGCAAATCTGGCTTTTAACATCATTACCAGTTCCGGCGATCGCCAAGCGCAAATTTTGGGACAAGTGGCGCGGATTGCAATTATTGCCTTAGTCTCTGCAATGGCACTGCAACAGATTGGAGTTGCCAGTGATATTGTGAATTTAGCCTTTGGACTTTTACTAGGTGCGATCGCAGTTGCTATTGCCCTAGCCTTTGGTCTGGGAGGGCGCGATATTGCAAGAGAGCAAGTTCAAGAATGGTTAGACTCTTTCAAAGGTAGAAACTAAAAGTTGATGAAGGCGCAATTTAATTTGTAAATCAGGGGAAGTGCAGCCCTAAGCATTAATAGTGGAAAAAATTTCTCGGCAATTTTAACTAAAAGGTTGAAAGTTACAACTTAGGAGCTTGGAATTTGAGTGTAGAACTTGATATTTTGAGTTCAGAAGCTCAAGTTCCGAGTTCAGAAGCTCAAGTTCCGAGCTAAAAGGTCGAACTGCCGAGCTAAAAGGTCGAACTGTCGAGCTAAAAGGTCAAACTGCCGAGCTAAAAGGTCGAACTGCCGAGCTAAAAGGTCGAACTGTCGAGCTAAAAGGTCGAACTGTCGAGCTAAAAAGTCGAACTGCCGAGCTAAAAGGTCGAACTGTCGAGCTAAAAGGTCGAAGTTCCGAGTTCAGAGGTCAAAAACTTGGCTTCGATCGCTAAACTAATACTAAAATACGGCTGAAGCAGCAGTTATTTTTACTAGCTCAGGGCTTCATAGCAAGCGCTAAGAGTGTTCCAAAAAATAAATTATCCAAAACCTGTCATTGCGAGCGAAGCGAAGCAATCGCAAAGACTGGGATTGCTTCGCTTCGCTCGCAATGACAATTGGGCATTTTTTTAATTGGAGTACTCTAAGAAGAATTAAACTGTGATTAAGAAGCAATTCGGTAGCGATCGCTCAAAATAAACTGCGTGTTTAACCTTCTTCAGCCAATTGTAGATTTTTACATCAACCACAAAGAGTTTATTAACAACCTGCTCTCAGGTGCGTTCCCTGCGATTGTGTGTTATTTCGGGTGGTTCATCTGGGCACACCGCCCGAAATGAAACACACTCTGAAGATCCTGGAAAACCCAGCCCTTGGGAAAAACTGCAATGGGATAAATATTCCAAGCTGTGGAACCGATTTCAAACCTATGAATTACCGCAACCAGAAGATGATGCCATCATTGCGATGTTAGCAGAAACGGTTCGTGAGACTGACATTAAAGCGGAAGCAGACCAATATCCTGAACTAGCTAGACGCAATGACAGCACTTTTAGAAACGTAGTCGAGAATCTCCACCGCCTACAAAATGAAAGCTTGCCTTTGACTGTAAATAATTACCGCCACAGCCTAAAAGACACTTGGGAAAAACGTTACAAGAAGGCAGTAGAAAAGTACTCTGTAAGCCGCTACATTTATGATGCCGTGGACTTGCTGCAACAATTCGACATTCCACTTTATCGCTTCACAGTAGAGCCGACTGCACGGATGTTAGCGGCTGGGAATTTCTGGCGGCGACTTTGGTATTATTGGCAAATACGCAAAGCTACCAATTATCTGATTTCAGCTGAACGCATTTTAGAACCCCGTGATGGGCAAATTGAGGCGAAACCAAAGCAAGTAGAAGCAGGGGAATACATATTGCCCTTCACTCGGTTAATTTTGCAGCTAGCAGAGAAACACCAAGAAATTCAACCTTCCCTGTTGAGTTTTAGCTGGAATTTAATCAACTCAAAACGCTATCAAGATGCGCTACGTTGCTTAAACAAAGCTCTCACTTTTACACCTGATTCCTCTGACATCTTGTTTGCCAAAGGCTATGCACTAGATGATTTGGAAAGATTAGAAGAAGCGATCGCCTCTTATGACCAAGCCCTGAAAATCAAACCCGACGACTATGATGCTTGTTACAACCGGGGCATTGTGCTACGAAATTTGGGAAGATTAGAAGAAGCGATCACCTCTTATGACCAAGCCCTGAAAATCAAACCCGACGACCACGAAGCTTGGAACAACCGGGGCAATGCGCTAGGAGATTTAGGAAGATTAGAAGAAGCGATTGCCTCTTATGACCAAGCCCTGAAAATCAAACCCGATGACCACGAAGCTTGGGACAATCGGGGCAATGCGCTAGGAAATTTGGGAAGATTAGAAGAAGCGATTGCCTCTTTTGACCAAGCCCTCAATTTCAAACCCGATTACCACGAAACTTGGTACAGCCGAGGCATTGCGCTATTTAATTTGGGAAGATTAGAAGAAGCGATTGCCTCTTATGACCAAGCCCTCAATTTCAAACCCGACTACCACCAAGCTTGGAACAACCGGGGTACTGCGCTAGTTGATTTGGGAAGATTAGAAGAAGCGATCGCCTCTTATGACCAAGCCCTCAATTTCAAACCCGACTTGCACGAAGCTTGGTACAACAAAGCTTGCTGTTATGGTTTGCAAGGAAATATCGATTTGGCAATAGAGAATTTGCAACAAGCTATCAACCTAAATCTTGAATACCGAGAGATGGCAACAACTGACGCTGATTTTGACAATATTCGAGAATATCAGCAGTTTCAAAATTTGATTAGTCATTAGGCATTGGGCATTGCAAAACTCTTCTCTAGTCCCCAATGCCCAGTCCCCACTCAATACGGTTAGGTTAAGATCCCCCCGCCTACGGCGACCCCCTTAAAAAGGGGGTAAATAGGAGCAAAAGCCCCCCTTTTTTAAGGCAGGGCTGATTCATTCCCCAAAGAGCTTTAAAAATCAAGGGTTCTAGCGATTGAAAATTAGTTATTTTGTTACCGACGTGCCGATGAAACCAACTATTTTACTGATATTTCAGTGCTTAAATGTTCATCTCTTCGTCACGCTTACTTACAATTTTCTTGCTAACCATCTTGACAAATCCTGTTTGAAATGGAATGAATCAGCCCTGCTTTTTTAAGGGGGGTTTGGGGGATCTCCGAGAGCCAAACATACTAACCGAACCGTATTTAGTCCTCACTCACCTTATTTCCTCAGTTTTACCTTATGGAGCAATTCATCTTTAATCCGATTAAGAATTGAAGTTTCATCCAGGTTTGCCAAAATGCGATTAATCACTGCTTTCGGCCCATCAGGCCCCCAAGTCGCGCCGTTGGCTAAATAAACTTTGGTAACTTGTCCAATACCGTAAGAAGAAACACCAGCTACTCCCCCTTGCGTAAGTGCCACTGATATATAAGGGCCAAGGGCAATACCTGCCGTAGCTGTTGCAGAGATACCAAGTAAAGTTTTCAATCCACTCAAACCCAAGTTTGCTAACAATTCACTAGCACCAATTCCACCCATACTCAGGGCGATTTTTTGTAGCAGTTGTACGGCTCCGGCTTCGGTCATAGAAAAGCCATAGAGCTTAGATAAACCCAAAATCAGAGCAATATCAATAACCACACTACTCAGAATATCTACCACAGTTACGGGATTAAGTGCGATCGCTAATGCCTTAGTCATCACAGCCTTCCAAATCAACTGATTGGCATTCTGTTCCCGAATCATCAGTTTTCGCTCTATCAATTGCTCATTGACGATATCGGCATAAAGCATGGTATTGAGAGCAACCAAGGCTTTACCTTCACGGTGCAGAATCTCCAAGATTTTCAGCTTCAGTTCCTCAACTTGGGCATTCCCTGTACGCAACTGTATGCCCCTAGTACCATCAGGGCGACGAATCGCCGTCTTCACCAATGGCGATGCCGCAGCCATAACAATTTCTAGAGGTGTGAGTAATTCCCGCACCCTTTCATCCCGGATTTTGTGATAAATTGCCATCCGGTCTGCTTCTGGATACTGGTCTACTTTGTTAAACACCAAAATGATCGGTTTACCTGCTTCCCGCAACTGAGAAAGAGCGGCGTATTCTAGCTTCGTCATATCGCCAGAGATCACAAACAGAATCAAATCTGCTTGTTTAGCAATCTGTTCAGCTAACGCGGCACGGGTTGCACCATCTACTTCGTCTAAGCCGGGAGTATCAATTAATTCCACCTGCGATTGACCTACACCAGGGAGAGTTACTCGCAGAGCAAGTTCAGTTTCTCCAATCGCTTCCTCACTAATACTCCAATTAACTGTTTGTGCAGTCCGGGTGACACCATGCAGTGGCCCAGTTTCAAATACTGTTTGCCCAACCAAAGCATTAAGTAGCGAAGACTTACCACGTCCCACCATGCCAAAAGCCGCAATCTGCACCACCATGCGGTCTAACTTCCCTAGCATGGTTTCCAAATCAGCAATTTCCGTCTCCAATCCGGTTTTTTCTTGGGGAGTGAGGTCGAGATTGGCTACCAAGTTTCGCAACGCTGTTTGCGCTTGTTTATAATTCAGTTCTGTTTGAATATCTTCAAAACTGAAAATAGCACTATCCAGTTCTTCCTCCCAGTTGAGAGAATTTGCGTCAGTGTTGGCGGAATCACTTTGATGAGGTTCAGGCACGGGCAATGTCGAAGTCATGTCAATTTGAGATTTTGGATTTTGGATTTTGGATTTTAGATTTTAGATTTTAAATACACCCCGTCTACTATCCTAGTTATTTTTAGCAAGGGTTTGGCGAGATGAGGCCAAGGAAGCAGAGGGAACAGAGAAAGAATAATTTTTACCCAATGCCCCATCCCCAATGCCCAATGACTAATGACTAATGACTAATGACTAATGACTAATGACTAACAAAAAGTCATAAACTGAAAAATGCATCTAAATAACGCGTTAGGATCTTGACTAAATTACCTGTGCGGAAAATCGTTATTGCCGGCAACTGGAAAATGTACAAAACTCAGGCAGAAACCCAAGAGTTTCTCCGAGGATTTCTGCCCCACTTAGAGGAAACCCCCCAAGGGCGAGAAGTGATATTGTGCCCTCCGTTCACTGATTTAAGCGTTTTGTCCAAGACTTTGCACGGTAGCCTTATCCAACTGGGGGCACAAAATGTCCATTGGGAAGAATATGGAGCCTATACGGGTGAGATTTCTGGCCCAATGCTGACAGAAAGTGGTGTGCGCTTTGTGATTGTCGGTCATAGTGAAAGACGGCAATACTTTGGTGAAACGGACGCCACCGTTAATCTGCGCCTCCGAACTGCTCAAAGGTTTGGTTTGACCCCAATTCTCTGTGTTGGGGAAACTAAACAACAACGAGATGCAGGAGAAACTGAATCACTGATTGCTCTCCAAATCGACAAAGGCTTGGTAGATATCGATCAGAATAATTTGGTGATTGCCTACGAGCCAATTTGGGCAATTGGCACTGGTGAAACTTGTGAAGTAACGGAGGCTAATCGAATAATTGGCTTAATTCGTAGCCAGTTGAGTAATCCAAATGTATCAATTCAATATGGCGGTTCAGTTAAACCGAATAATATTGATGAGATTATGGCTCAACCAGAAATTGATGGTGTCCTCGTGGGAGGAGCAAGTTTAGAACCTGAGAGTTTCGCTCGGATTGTGAATTTTAAGTCAGTGTAATGTGCCTTCTTTTCGTTCCCATGCTCTGCATGGGAATGCCTACAGTGGGGCTGCCGCCTCACATAGCAATGTAGATTTATGTCAAGGAACTTGATAATTCGAGGACGCTGTTTCGAGTGGGGACAGCGTACTTATTTGATGGGCATTTTGAATGTGACGCCTGATAGCTTTAGTGATGGGGGTGAGTTTAGCACTACTTCTGCCGCTTTAGTACAGGCGCAAGCACTGGTAGCTGCTGGTGCTGACATCATCGATGTGGGCGGTCAATCAACTCGACCAGGGGCAAAGCAAATAACTCTGGCAGAGGAACTTGATCGGATACTATCGGTGTTACAGGTGCTAAGACCAGAAATTTCAGTCCCGATTTCTGTAGATACAACCCGTGCTGCTGTAGCCAGAGCATCTGTAGAAGTTGGAGCAGATATTATTAATGATATTTCTGGTGGCACTTTTGACTCAGAAATGTTGCCAACAGTGGCAGAGTTAGGTGTGCCGATGATTTTAATGCATATTCGGGGAACACCACAGACGATGCAACAACAAACTGATTATCAAGATTTGCTCGGAGAAATTTATAGTTTTTTGGCTCGGCAAATCGAGGCAGCAACTACTGCGGGCATTGATCTGGATAAAATTATTATTGATCCTGGTATTGGTTTTGCGAAAAACTATGAGCAAAATTTAGAAATTTTTCGCAGATTGCGATCGCTCGCACCACTCAATTGCCCTATCTTGGTAGGAGCATCTCGTAAAAGTTTCATTGGTCGCATTTTAAATCAACCAGATCCCAAAGCACGAGTTTGGGGAACGGCAGCAGCTTGTTGTGCTGCTATTTTTAATGGTGCTGATATCCTCCGAGTTCACGATGTTCAAGAAATGCGCGATGTTTCATTAGTAGCCGATGCCCTATCGAGACAAGCTACACAGCGTGATTGTTAGATATTACCGTTCTTCGGTTTTTTTGCCGTTACCTTCTTGAGTTACTGACTCGGCTATCAACTCCTGAAACATTTCACTTGAGTTGGCTGGGTCTACAAAGACAATTTTGGCATTATTGCTCTCACCAAGTTTTTGGCTAGCATCTACGTAATCTTGGGCTACGAGATACCGGAGAATGTCTCTACTGTCAGGATTGGAACGGAGAGCTTGAGAAATGATTTGCACTGAAGCCATAGTTCCTTCTGCTTTTTTAATGGCAGCTTCCTTTTCCCCTTCTGCTTCGGTAATCAGCGCCCGTTTTTTGATTACAGCAGCTTGCTCTTCTTCCCTAGACTTTCGTACACTCTCTGGTAGGGTAATTCTCTGAATATCTAAGCGGAGAATTTGCACTCCCCAATCTGCCGTTATCTCATTCAACTGGTCTAAGATAGCTGAGTCCATCTCCGCTCTAGAAACATTGGTCTGCTCTAGAGTGTTCTGGGCAATAATTTCCCGAAGCGTAGTTGTGGTCAACTGTCCCAGTGCACCTTGCAGATCCTCAATAGCATAAAAGCTTTTCTCAATATCTCTGATCCGCCAGTAGACAACAGCGTCCACTTCTACATAAATATTATCTTGGGTGATTACATTCTGAGGCTTGATGTCTAAAATTTGCTCTCGTGTAGTATCTTCCATCACAACCTGATCGACCAAAGGAACAATAAAGTTCAGCCCTGGCTTAAGTTTCCGATGATACCGCCCCAGGCGTTCAACTAGGGCTTCATTTCCTTGATTAATCAGTTTTGCAGAACCTAAGGCATAAACTATAAGGGCTAAAACTATAGCAATAATTGGCTCCATGTATGCTCCTATTCGGCTTTGGGGAGAATTTAGTATCAAGGATATGCTACTAGCTTGTCATATCTTTGAGTTTAATGTTTTGAGTCTGTAATTTTATGAACACCAGCAGTAATGTCGAGTTGCTGCTCGTCTTGTACATAAGCTGTAAGTAGGACTGTTTTACGGAATGCGTAGCTCTGCTTCTTGTCGTCAGACATCGCTATTAAAGCACCTTGATAAAACGCTGGCAAGGACTAGTTGATGTAATTAACATTACTCGTACTGATATCTTCAGACAGGCTGGACTCACACCCAGTATATTCACTTAAATTTAACTAACTTAACGTAAAATTTGGTAGTCATTTAAAAACTCCACTATAAATCGGGTTAAAATTGGCTTCAACCATTAAAAACGTAAAAATATTATGGGCAGATTGTTAATTAAACTTATAGGTTTAATCCTACTTTTCACAGGTTTATACTTTTTTGGTCAAAACATTATATTTGTTAGCGGTTACTATATACCTTTTTCGAGAAGATTACCAGCTACAGTTTCCGTATTAGCAATTATGGCAGGTGTGTTTACATTGGTGTTTTTTCGCAGAGAAGCTAGTCAGCTTGGATGGATTTTGTTAGGCATTGGCATAGTACTAGTTTTCTTGAGTGGTGGAGTAATTTTCAGATCAACTAGTTTATGGAATTTATTTGTTGCTTTCGCCTCATTAGCAGCCGGATATAAATTATTTAATGAGGGCAGAATCAACTTTTAAAATCTGCAAACCTAGTCATATTTTCTCATATTAGCTATAGCAATCCTATTTAATTAGTGAAATTGAAAAGTCATAGTTCCCCCATTTATCAAAGAAGTTGGGGATTTTTGTATTACGAATAAATGAGGCTTTTTATAGTAGCCAAAACTACATTTATCACTAGTTTATATTACAATACAGTTCAGTTAAGAAAAATTGTAGGTTGGGTGAAGCAAAGCGCAACCCAACAAAGCCCTGAAAATGTTGGGTTTCGTTCCTCAACCCAACCTACACAACTATAAGTAGCTAAAACTACATTTATCGCCAGATCATATTACAGTTAAAAAAATTTGACATTATCATTTTCCCATGTGTTTTACTGGCGCTGAGAGTGCATTAGAGCGCTTAAATTAACTTTTGGTTAAGTGTCGATTCCACGATTTAGAAGCACACATAACTAGCGCCAATTAGATGAATAGTCTCTTAACGATGACTTCTAGTCAGGGGGGTTTTACTAAGGTTGAGGGTAATATTAGAATGGAAACTATTGATGATGAGGAAAAGTCAAGAATGACCCAGGTGGTTCTAGGAGAGAACGAAGGAATAGACTCAGCTTTGCGTCGGTTTAAACGCCAGGTTTCTAAAGCTGGGATATTAGCTGATGTGAAATATCATCGGCACTTTGAAACACCGATAGAAAAACGCAAACGTAAGGCAGTAGCAGCTAGACGAACCAGACGTTTTAAATAAAACCTATAAGAAAACTATGCCGCACCAACAATTAGGGTATAGATGAGTCGCTTTTCCTAAGCACAGAGAACGTTAAGGGCTTTCTCTTGGTTGGATGGAAGAAGCTAAAAGCGCTACCCATCAACCAAAATAAGCGCCTTTAAACATCGGTTAGCTTCCTTTCGCAAGCTGATAGGGCAGTATTCATCTAACCCTAAGACTCAGAATTATTAATGGTGCGGCTATTACAAACATTCATCGCCTTTTCTACTCCCTGCTTGAGGCTTAGTTCAAGACACTCAACCACGAACTGAAGTACAAGAGACATCTGCTGATTCTCCGTAGAGGAAAATCGCCCCAGTACATGGGAGATAGCACCGGAATCATCGTTATCAGCTGCACCTTTGGGTTTACCAATACCGATTCGCAAACGGGGAAAGTTTTGGGTACTAAGATGTGCGATCGCACTTTTCATGCCGTTATGTCCCCCAGCCGAACCAGATAAGCGTAGACGAGTTTTTCCCAAAGGCAAATCCATATCATCATAAATTACCAGCACTGACTCAGGCGGCAATTTATACCAATTTGTCACCGCTTGTATTGCTTGTCCTGAGCGATTCATATAAGTTAAAGGCTTTAGCAAGCGAATCTTACCTCCACCTGGGGCTATACCCTCACCATACTCACCCTGAAACTTGCGGTTTTCTGCTAAGGAAATGCGCCAAGAACGGGAGAGAGTTTCTACAGCAGCAAAGCCGATATTATGGCGTGTTTGGTCGTACTTGCTTTCTGGATTCCCCAACCCAACAATTAGCTGGGGAATCACTAAAGCTTGTTGCGTAACAGCTTCTGTCATTGTGCCTACAGTCAATTGATATGCAGCAGTCTCCTAGCTAAGTTGGGAAGAACTAGCGGTATCCTGCTCAGATTTAGCAGGGTAGATTTGCTTAGGTTCCAATTCAGCAGTAGTCTTTACAGCTTCTTCTAACTGTTCTGCTTCTTTTTGAAACTCCGTTTGAAACTCCTTAGAAGCTTCTTGGAAACTACGAATTGTTTTACCCACACTCCGACCAATCTCTGGCAGCTTCTTTGGGCCAAAGATTAACAGCGCCACTACCATAATTACACCCATTTCTGGCAAACCGATACCAAATATATTCATTTTTGTCTCCTGTAAACTATGGAACTACTACAGAAACTCACATATTATAAGAATACTCAATAGTTAGTGTGGACTGAGCATTCACAAAAAAACCCGGATGAACCGGGTGTAACTTAACTTGTTATCCAAACTTGATAGCTGCTGTGTATCCGTTAGCGTCCTAAACTGCGCCAATCGACAAATACATCCTGAACCAACAGTGATTTATTGTAAAGTTGCAGAATAATCAGCAAAAACACGAAAAATAGCGCCATAAAAACAGCCATCACAGGGGTAGTACCCCAACCTGGAGCCACTTTCCCATACTCAGAGTTAAGTGGTTTCAGGATATCTCCCAACCTAGTCCTTTGTGCCATAGTTCACCTAAGATTACTTGCCAAAGCTTTTTTTAATCTTCTGTAATATTCTATAAGAATAGCACTCATAATCAATCTCTCAATTATGGAACCCGCAATAGTTCTTAGCATTTCTATGGCTGCCGTGGTGGTTGCCATCACTGGAATTTCAATTTATACCTCCTTTGGCCCTCCTAGCAAGGAATTGAACGATCCGTTTGATGATCACGAAGATTAAAATAGTCACTGGTCATTTGTCATTGGTCATTGGTCATTTGTCATTTGTCAGTGGTCTTTGGAAAACTACAACTGACCACTGACACAGTAATAGTGGCTCACTCCAGCCTACTGGGATTAACATTTGTGAGGGGTCTAAGTCTCTCGCTTCTAAATCCCGACAAGTTTTGCGTTGGGGTTAAAATCCCCATTGCAAAATTTAATTACGAATTACGTTAGCGAGTCATCGAGCGTCATTACGAATTATTTTTCGCTGGTGTCACCTTGAAGCTGGCGATTTTCCAAGGCTGTATTGTCAAGATTTGTTGCCCAGATGAGAATTCAGTAGTAGAGGAACGCTCTAACAAATCTACGATATCTCCTAGATTCAACCCTAAATCACTTTGCAAAGATAACTCGGCTGTTTCTCCGTGACATTCATAACACCGCAGAATTAACTGCTGTGGGTAATCCTCAGATGGTTTCAGGGCCATCAAGATTAAATTTTCAGATGATAAATCTAGGAACCTGACCCCCAACTCCTCTTTGCTAGCAAAAAGGGGATGATTTTTATGTGGGTTTTGATTGACGGGATTCAATATTACTTGCAATGGGATATTTAATTCATAGCCACGCCGTACTGTATGGGCTGATTCCCAGCTACCAGTATGAGGATATAAGGTATATGTGAACTCGTGAAAACCTCTATCCGCCTCTGAGTCTGGCCAATTAGAACTGCGTAGCAGTGTTAAGCGCAGTTGATTTGGTTTGCTGTCATAACCGTATTTACAATCATTTAGCAAACTGACACCATAACAATTTTGGATTGCGGTATTTGTCTGTGTGTCTTCTGCTGTTAAATCAGCCCAACGTAAAGCGGGGACTTCCCATTTTGCCTGTTCTGCGGGAGTTTGTGGTTTAGTTGGGCGGCGAATCGCGCCACAGGGAATTTCATAAGTAGCAAAGTCTGCTTCGATATTTAAAGGAAAAGCAGCTTTTACTAACACCTGATTTTCTTGCCAATTGACGGTAGTCGCAATATTCAGCAGAGGTGAACCACCTTGCAGAATATAGTCTTGGCAAAATTCCGATTCACCCAACTGACGCACGACGCGCACACGACTTTGCACCGGGCCTTGTTCTAACCACTGAATCGATTGAAGATTTGTTGCGGGTAAGGGATGTTGAGCATAATTGGGGTCAATATTCCAAGCATCCCAATATTGACCACTGTCTTTAAATGCTTGTAGTTGATTCCCCGCCCCACTCAAAACTTCTCGTTGATAAGTTTTGTCAAAAACACTTGATAAATCTCCAGTATCAGGATCTATAACAACTCGCAAGAATTCATTTTCTAAAATCCAGTCTGGGAGGAGGGGAGAAAGTGGAGGAGATGTAGCTTTTGCTTCCCGCAGGGTGGGAGATGGGGAAGATGAGGGGGAAAGCCAAAATATGCGATAGCCGACGGGTGGAATTTCGGTGGCGAGAAATAGTAGCGTTGATGGTTCAGATAATTGGGAGACAAGCTGCTTTCCAGAAGCATCGTAAATCTGCCATTCTTGGGTAGCTATTGGTGGCGTGGGTAAGGCTACAGAGACTACCTCAGAGCGTTGCCAATTGAGAGAATTGAAAACGAAAATAGGTAAACTATCAGGTTTTGGTGGTTCTGATAGGGTAATGTGAGATGCGATCGCTAAAAGTGATTCTTGTAATATCTTCGTTCCGACTTGTTCCACTTGCTGCCATTGGGGCAACGCATCTGTGTAAACTTGGGTAATTGAAGAACCAGGTAAAATATCGTGAAACTGTTGAAATAACACTAGCTTCCAAGCGGCTTCGATTTCTGCTTTGGGATATGTGACGCCACAGCTTACGGTTGCCAAAGTAGCAAATAATTCAGCTTCATACAATAAATTTTCACAACGCCGATTCCAGCGTTTTTGATCTGCGTGGGTAGTGTAGCAACCGCGATGGAACTCCAAGTATAGTTCATCATTCCAGGTGGGGAATGAGGGGGATGGGGAAGCAGGGGGAGAATCATAATTACTGACAGACGCGATGAATCGCGTCTCTACAATTTGCTGTAAATATTTTTCAGCTGTGGTGAATTCGATATCGGGGAAGAAAGGTGATGTTTGCCAGCGTTGGGCGGTTTCTAACATATCACGGGTGGGGCCGCCGCCGTGGTCGCCGACACCGGGAAGCCAAAGGGATTCTGATAAACCAGTTTGGGATTGCCATTCCAGAGCGTAGGATGCCATTTTAACTGGGTCTATAGCTTCACCGATAGGTGCAGACATCAAACTAAAGACTTCGCTGCCGTCAGGCGATCGCCACCAAAAAGCTCCATAATCAAATTTAGTAGTATCATTCCACCGCAACTTCTGCGTGACAAAATACTCAATTCCGGCATTAGCGAAAAACTGCGGTAAAGTTGCACAAAAACCAAAAGTATCTGGAACCCACACCACAGTTGAAAGCTTACCAAATTTTTCTTGGATGTAGCACTGACCATACAATAGCTGACGGACTATTGATTCACCAGCAATCAGGTTAAGTTCCGGTTCCACCCACATCCCGCCGATAACTTCCCAACGTCCAGCAGCCACCTGTACTTGAATCGCTTGAAACAAATCCGGGCGATGTTCCTCAATCCAAGCATAAAGTGCGGGAGTCGAATGACAGAAAATTAACTCAGGAAAATCTTCTTGCAACTTCAAAACCGACTCAAAGGTGTTTTGCGCCGCATTCCAAGTTTCACTCACAGGCCATAGCCATGCTAAATCCAAGTGAGCATGACCCAATAAGAAAATTTTAGATTTTTGATCTCCCTTCAAAAAGGCAGATTGAATTAAATTTTGACGTAGAGACAAAAACGATCTTACTAACTCTTCCTTGGCGTCCTTGGCGCCTTGGCGGTTCGTAACCTCCCCCACCATCGCCGCCAAAACATCCAACCTCTCCGGCGCAAACCTTTCCAAATAAAGCTGCACCACAGCTAACTCATCAGCCACAAAACCCGGATCGGGATTATTATCAACAATAGACTCATAAACTAGGAGCGATCGCACTAAAGCACCATCACAATGTCCCGGACTCACTAACCGCAAAGCCACAATAAACTCTTCCCCTGGTGTCACCCCCTGACTGAGAAGCACTCTAGGAGAACAATCAAATAAATCACCCTCCAGTACCAACTCCCCGTTTACATAAATCTCAGCAGAATCTGCCCACCAAACCAACGCCAGTCGCAAAGATAACCCAGCTAAGGGATAACCGTATAAATCTTGGGGAACCACCAATTTTTGCACTAGCCACAGAACTTTTTTCCCACCTGTCCAAGCGATATGTTCTTTAGCATTCAACTCAACAGGTTGCCAATGAGACAAATCAGCAGCTACAACATCAGTAATAATCAGGTCAGATTCCTGGTGTAGCCACGTAGACTGAAGATTAACTTGACACAAAGAGCGCAGTTGCTCAATTGCTTGTGAGATAAATTTGGTCTGGGATTGAGAGACAGTCGGGGTCATATTTTCGCTAAGATGAGGTGTTGGTCGTTTTTATTGTTTGGCGCGAGTCTCACAACTTAACAAGACTTGAACTAAAAAATTACTACTATGTCTTCTGGTTCCTCTGGTCGTTATCAAAGCAAACTATTTAACTTTGTCCACCAGCAATCTCGGCGGGTGACACAACAGTGGGAACACACCTTTCGGCATTTGCAAGTTGCCACTAAGTGGGGTGTGGGGGTATTACTTTACCCAGTGTATCTACTGTTTCAGTCATCTGAATCATCTGGGAAAACGCTACACACCAAAGAACCACAAACTAGGTTAAAGTTACAATCAAATGATACCGATTTCCAACCCGAAACTTTTCCAAATGCTGATAGCCCTATTCAAAATATATTAGAAGCTGTTCATTATCTGTCATCTGATGAACTCGCCTCTACTCCCGCAAAAACGGCTGAATCTTTCAATCCTTTGGCTTTCATGGGAGTTTTTCGGCTGAAATCCGTTGAGAATAACTTTACAAATAACGCTAATCTTACTCAATCATCAAATATTACAGAGAATCAAGCGGAAAGTCTTAACCCTTCAGAGTTAGAAAACGCCCTTCAACAGTATCTTCCAGTAGTGCGGGGAATTGCCACAAATTTGATGAATCGGAATTTAGTACTTGTTACTGCCGACAATGAAATTCTAGATATTTTAACACCCCAGCAGCAGGCAAAATTAGAAGACCGAATTATTAACGAAGTTGCTAAGTACTGGAAGTCCTGGCGGTTGATTATAGCTCAAAAAGAAACAGAGCTATTACCACAAATTGACCGATTATTAGCAAAACTCACTGACGGAAATACAGCCAAAATCCCAGTTTTAGCCGAAAGCATACCAAAAGATTTACTTAATACAGATAGATTATTAGCATTTATAGATATCGCCTTTGCTAAGTTGGAATCAAACGCTTTAGTACCTGTGCAAGAACGTAGTCAGGAAATTGTTCAAGTTGCCCAAACTCAGTTAAACATATTTCTTTATGGCAAAGACCAATTAGCTGCTAGAGGAGAAATTGCAACCACTGCTGATGGTTTGGAAACTCATACACTGAATCTTCAGGCTTTGATTGAGGCTGCACTTAATTACTTTTTTGGTGTTGGCAATAGAAAAACACTTGAGCCAACAACCAGTGATGAAAGATTGCCAGGTAAACTATTTTCATCACGCCTTAGAAAAGCCTTGTCTAAAAGTCCTCTGTTAGAGAACCTGGATTTAGAAAATGATCCTTGGCTAACGTGGAATGATTTATTTGGTGACACGGAAACCGTTGCTGAAAAGTCAGTTACACTTGCTCAAAACACAAACCCTGCTTTAGGTTCAAGTTTATCAGTAGGACATTTTCCACAGAAGAATTTGACCATACAGCAACCTAAAGTCGGATCTGGTTTGGTGCGAAGGAAACAACCAACTAGCAATCTCGCTTCAAATAAAAAAATATCTGGAAAAGTCGCCTCTGCAAAACAAACCCGGTCTAGTATTTCCCAGACTAAAAGCGAGAGTCGTAAAGGGGAAATTTTGCAACAGCAGTTTCAGCAAAGCAGTCAAGTTGAGGCACAGCCAGACTGGATAGAAACTAAAGCAACTTTAACTGGCTATGAGAAGCACCCTTTAGAGCAACTTCTGGAATGGCTTGATTATGTTATGCTCTGGCTAGAAGAGAGAATTGTAAATATTTTTCAGTCTTTGCGGCAGTTTTGGCAGGGAAAATAATACTAATTCGTAATTCGTAATTTAGACTCCTCAGATTTATTCTGGGTTTCCAGATTTATGTTTTTAGCCTGATTTTGTAAAATTGGTATAAATTGGTAGATTTGAGTCATGTGAGGTTCAATATCTATAATGTTATTGGTGGTTGTCTAAGTGAAAATTCTTGTTTACTGTAAATACTTCAATTTCAAAAATCCACTAGATAAACCTAAAATTGAGACATTTGTAGTAAATGTGCCTCAAATCCCTAAGATAGGTGAAACAATTGTAGTCGAAAGAATTTCACCACAAAAGCAGTTTGTGATTATCTTTGAATACATTGTGACAGCTGTGCAATTTAATGCTTCTAGAGAATCGGTTGATTCAGCAGATGCTCAAGTAAACGCATTTTTGAACCACTGTTGGGAGGGAACATCAAATTTCAAAGTTACAAACTTTTTAGAGCATTGACAAGCAAGAAGGCTCACACTGCACCTTTCAGGTACAGTGTCGAGATGAATTCCGAGTGAATTGACGAGAGTTTTCTAACTATGCTTGCAAGATAAAATCAGATGCGGTAAGAGTTGGCGCACCAGTTAGAGTCGCAAATAAACCACCACTGCCAAAACCAGGCGTGCTGCCATTCTGGTTATAAAATAACTGCCCACTCAAAGGATTGTAGACAATTATCGCCGTGCTAGCCCCCGCTAAATTGGTGACTTGAAAATCATTGGTATTACTCAAACCTGTTCCCGCAACAGAAGCGATCGCACCAAAGGTAGTCTTATCCAGTACAATCTTGTCACCTTCAGAACCGTTGAAATCAGTAATAGTATCAATACCAACAGCAGTGGCAGTAAACTCAGCATTGGTGTTGTAAAGGAAAAAGTCAGCACCTACACCACCAATGAGAACATCATTGCCTCTGCCACCCACAAGAGTATCATTGCCTTGTCCACCGATGAGAATATCATCGCCTGCACCGCCCCGCAAGAGGTCATCACCACTATTACCATTAATGATGTCGTTACCTCCTTGAGCATTAATTACATCATTGGAGTTATCAAAACCCGCGACATTATTATTAAGTTCATTGAGGAAGGTGACAGTGTTCTTGTTAAAGAGATTAGTTTGAGTGGAGTTGGCATTGAAGACATCAAAACTGTCAGTTACACTGGTTTGTCCATCAAACAGGATATTACCAATAGCTGGTCGTGAACCATTTGCTGGCAAATTCTCCAGATTTTCTAATTGGAAATTTTGCAGAGTAGCTTTGGTAGAAGCCGCATCCCCAAAGCTGAGTTCTAAGTTATTACCATTTTGAGTTAATTGCAGATTTCGAGCAGTTAAACCACTACCAATAAATTGCAACGTATCCAGTTGGCTAATCACTGCTGCGGATGGATTTGAGCCAATGCCTGTTCCAGCAAAATCGGTGATGATGTCATTGCCATCACCAAGGCGGAAGACAAAAGTATCATTCCCATTGCCACCGGAGATGTTATCGTTGCCGCGATCGCCAGCAATCGTATCATTACCATTGCCACCAAGCAACAGGTCATTGCCATTGCCACCGGAGATGTTGTCATTGCCGCCATTACCAGCAATTGTGTCATTGCCCCGATTACCAGAGATGTTATCGTTGCCGTCACCAGCAGAGATATTATCGTTGCCATTATTGCCAATGATGTTACCACCAATAGCGATCGCAACCCCAGCAGTACTAGTCAGGCTACCATCGCTGATCGTGTAATTGAAATTGGCATTACCACTAAACCCAGTAGTTGGGGTAAAGACGATGAAATCATCTGTCGAGTTGTCTTGAGTGCCGTTATCATTCAGCACAGCAGTACCGTTGGTTGCACCACTAACCGCAGTAATGCTGAGGTTACTGTTATCGGTGTCAGTATCATTAGCCAGCAGATTACTAGTTGGGATACTTAGTGCAGTATTGAAGGCAGTAGTCAGATTATCATTTACTGCCAAAGGTGCATCGTTGACGGCTTTGACATTGAGGTTGAAAGTATTAGTAATGGTACCGCCATTGCCGTCAGCGACAGTGAAAGTGAAGCTGTCAGTGCCGTTAAAGTTGGCATTGGGGGTGTAGATGAAGAAGTCGTCGCTGGGGTTGTCTGGAGTGTTGTTGTCGTTAAGTAACAGTGTGCCGTTAGTGGGGTTAGTGAAATCGCTAATGGTTAAAGTATCGCCATCGATATCTGTGTATCTACGGATGATATTGCTAGCAAGGATGTTAACGGTGGTATCTTCGTTAGTGGTAGCGGCAGTCTGAAAGCCAAACACCACATAGCTCTCCCCTGCGCTATCCTGACCGTTGGGGTCGGCACCTGATGCCCCGACAATCAGGTCATCGAAGCCGTCACCGTTGATATCCCCCGCACTGCTAACAGAACGGCCTAAGAAGTCACGCTCATCAAGTCCCTTAATCACAAAGCCATTGCTGCCATTGAGGGATGAGAGGTTAAAACTAGCTCCAAAGCCACTGCTGCTGCCAAACACCACGTAGCTTGACCCTGACCCTGTACTATCCTGTCTGTTGGAGTCGGCATTTATTGCTCCGATAATCAGGTCATCGAAGCCGTCGCCGTTGATGTCCCCCGCACTGCTGACGGAATAGCCTGAGTAGTCACCCGAATCAATGCCGTTAATTACAAAGCCATTGCTGCCATTGAGGGACGATAGGTTGAGTTGAGCATCAAAGCTACTATTGCTGCCAAACACCACGTAGCTCTCCCCTGCTGTATCCTGACCATTGGGGTCGGCACCATCTGCCCCGATAATCAGGTCATCAAAGCCGTCGCCGTTAATGTCCCCCGCACTGCTGACAGAATCGCCTGAGTAGTCACGCTCATCAATGCCGTTAATCACAAAGCCGTTGCTGCCGTTAAGGGAGGAAAGGTTGAGTTGAGATCCAAAGCCACTATTGCTGCCAAACACCACGTAGCTTGACCCTGCAGCAAGCTGACCGTTGGGGGAGGCACCTGATGCCCCGATAATCAAGTCATCGAAGCCGTCGCCATTGATGTCCCCCGCACTGCTGACAGAACTACCTGAATTATCATATCTATCAATGCCGTTAATCACAAAGCCGTTGCTGCCGTTAAGGGAGGAAAGGTTGAGTTGAGATCCAAAGCCACTATTGCTGCCAAACACCACGTAGCTTGACCCTGCAATATTCTGACCGTTGGGGGAGGCACCTGGTGCCCCGATAATCAGGTCATCAAAGCCGTCGCCGTTGATATCTCCCGCACTGCTGACAGAATTGCCTGATAAGTTATTTGCATCAATGCCGTTAATCACAAAACCCTCGCTGCCATTGAGAGACGAGAGGTTAAATTGGGTATCAAAGCCACTGTTGCTGCCAAACACCACGTAGCTTGACCCTGCACTATCCTGACTGTTGGGGTCGGCAATTCTTGCTCCGATAATCAGGTCATCAAAGCCGTCGCCGTTGATATCCCCCGCACTGCTGACAGAAAAGCCTGAGGCGTCATTCTCATCAATGCCGTTAATCACAAAGCCGTTGCTGCCGTTAAGGGAGGAAAGGTTGAGTTGAGATCCAAAGCCACTATTGCTGCCAAACACCACGTAGCTTGACCCTGCATTACTCTGACTGTTAGGATCGGCATATCTTGCCCCGATAATCAGGTCATCGAAGCCGTCACCGTTGATGTCCCCTGTACTGCTGACAGAAAAGCCTGAAGCGTCATTCTCATCAATGCCGTTAATCACAAAGCCGTTGCTGCCGTTAAGGGAGGAGAGGTTAAAAGCTGAAATAAGCTTGGGTGCGTCATTGACTCCATTAATGGTCAAGTTGACGCTAGCTGTATTAGTCAAGCTGCCATTGTTGGTGGTGTATGTAAAGCTGTCAGTGCCGCTTTCACCAATAGCCAAAACCTCAAATGAAGCATTCGGGTCGTAGGTCAAGCTGCCATCAGCGTTAAGGGTAACTAAGGCACCAGAACTCAGGGTAATGGCAGTGCCAACAACAACTGCCCTACCATCGATAGCCGACACTGTTAGGAAATTGCTATCGTTAGCTAAGACCTCTATGTTAACGGCAGTGTCTTCGTCGGTGGTAGCTGTGTCATTAACCGCGACAGGAGGTTTATTAGTAGGTGTAGGAGATGCAAAACCAAAGACCACGTAGCTCTCCCCTGCATTACTCTGACCGTTGGGGTCGCCATATATTGCCCCGATAATCAGGTCATCGAAGCCGTCACCGTTAATGTCACCCGCACTGCTGACAGAACTGCCTGAGTTGTCACCCGAATCAATGCCGTTAATTACAAAACCCTCGCTGCCATCCAGAGATGAGAGGTTAAAACCAGCACCAAAACCACTGCTGCGACCAAAGACCACGTAGCTTGACCCTGCATTACTCTGACCGTTGGGGGAGGCAAAAAGTGCCCCGATAATCAGGTCATCGAAGCCATCGCCGTTAATGTCGCCCGCATTGCTGACAGAACTGCCTGAATTGTCACCTTCATCAACGCCGTTAATCAAAAAGCCGTTGCTGCCATTGAGGGACGAGAGGTTGAGTTGAGCATCAAAGCCACTGCTGCTGCCAAACACCACGTAGCTTGACCCTGCATCACGTTGACCGTTGGGGGAGGCACGAAATGCCCCGATAATCAAGTCATCGAAGCCGTCGCCGTTAATGTCGCCCGCATTGCTGACAGAACTGCCTGAATTGTCACCTTCATCAACGCCGTTAATCACAAAGCCGTTGCTGCCATTGAGAGACGAGAGGTTGAGGCTAGCTCCAAAGTCACTGTTACTGCCAAAGACCACGTAGCTTTCCCCTACATAATTCTGACCGTTTTGGTCGCCACCTGATGCCCCGATAATCAGGTCATCGATGCCGTCGCCGTTAATGTCCCCGGCATTGCTAACAGAACTGCCTGATCTGTCAAAAGCATCAATGCCGTTAATCACAAAGCCGTTGCTGCCATTGAGAGTCGAGAGGTTGAGTTGAGGATCAAAGCCACTATTGCTGCCAAAGACCACGTAGCTTTCGCCTGCATAATTCTGACTGTTAGGATCGGCATATCTTGCCCCGATAATCAGGTCATCTATGCCGTCGCCGTTGATGTCCCCTGCACTGCTGACGGAGTAGCCTGATTCGTCATTTATATCAATGCCGTTAATCACAAAGCCGTTGCTACCATTGAGAGACGAGAGGTTGAGGCTAGCTCCAAAATCACTGCTGCTGCCAAAGACCACGTAGCTTTCCCCTACATAATTCTGACCGTTTTGGTCGGCACTTCTTGCCCCAATAATCAGGTCATCGATGCCGTCGCCGTTAATGTCCCCGGCATTGCTAACAGAACGGCCTGAGACGTCAAGCACATCAATGCCGTTAATCACAAAGCCGTTGTTGCCATTGAGGGACGAGAGGTTGAAGCTAGCTCCAAAGTCACTATTGCTGCCAAAGACCACGTAGCTCTCCCCTGCCGCAGGCTGACCGTTGGGGTCGCCACCTAATGCCCCGATAATCAGGTCATCGAAGCCGTCGCCGTTAATGTCACCAGCATTGCTGACAGAACGGCCTGAGAAGTCAAACGCATCAATGCCGTTAATCACAAAGCCGTTGCTGCCATTAAGCTCAGATAAATTTAAAACTGCATTAGCCATTGTTGTTGATTCTCCTTCGTTGTGTTGTTTGTGGGCAGTAGAGACGTGAAATTTCACTTCTGTACACCCATCGTCACCATCCGCCGAATTTCATCACTTTTAAAGCCGATCGCCATTGGATGACGCACCCCTGGTAGTGCCACCATGTCGTATAATTTCAGTACCATTCCCTACGAATGCAGAGAATGCACAATATCCCCGCTTTTCAGGTCAATCACCAGTAGCCCACAGCGAGGTTCAGCATTTTTTTGAAATAATTTCTCGTCTACAGGCAAGCCACTAAAGGTCTTGTTGTGCCTGGGCTGGGAAACTCTGACGATCGCAAAGTCGCCATGAAAATGTCATTGCGAATGAAACGCACTCCTAAGTCGAAGCAAGCTACGCGGTAGAGTCTCCAATGAGTTGCGGAATGTTCGCCCTTGGCGTTCCCGCAGGGTAGTAATCGCAACAGTTGTATTTTGCGATCGCTTGATTCACTTCGTTCCACTCGCAATGACAAATTATGTTTTTACACATTTGGAATGCTCCCACAAAAACTGCCTTCTCTTACAACAATAAAATGTTGGCTCCTCGTTCCTTGTTCTCTCTTTTTTTATCACTGAAGCAAAGTCAGGTAATGTTTTTTACCCAATCTTTATAATTTGAATTTTTCTATATCACAAGTAAAACATAAACTAAAATTTATTTTTTTTTACGTACGTATTTAAATTGCTCGGTAAAAATAAATAACTGGCACCCTTGTGAATTGGGAAGCTCACACTGGACTTCGGTAATAAATGTTGACATTTTAGTAGCTTGTTGGGAGAATACCTAAAAAATTAACCAGATGATTGACCGTAGCGATCGCATAGCGTCTCGTAGAGAAGGCAAATTTCGAGGGGCTGGAGGGCTTGACCTGTATTACCAAAGCTGGCATCCAGAAGGTAAAGTTCGGGCAATATTAGCTATTTTGCATGGACTTGGAGCGCACAGCGATCGCTACAGTAATGTGGTTCAACATTTAATACCCAAACAATATTCTGTCTACGCCTTTGACTTGCGCGGTCATGGACGTTCACCAGGTCAGCGAGGCTATATCAACGCTTGGAGTGAGTTTCGTGAAGACCTGGGAGCCTTCTTAGAGTTAATTCAGACTCAGAATCCTGGATGCCCAGTTTTTCTCTTGGGTCATAGCTTAGGCGCGGTGATTGTCTTAGATTACGTTCTGCGCTATCCCCAACAAGCATCATTATTGCAAAGTGCGATCGCTCTCGCGCCAACCTTGGGAAAAGTTGGGGTTTCACCGATTCGGGTACTTTTAGGAAAAATGCTCTCACGGGTGTGGCCGCGTTTCACCCTGAATACAGGTATTGACCTGACTGCGGGTTCACGAGATCAGCAGATTTTAGCCGCATTTGCCGAAGATACACTGCGACATACCCGTGCTACTGCCCGTCTGGCTACAGAATTCTTTGCAACAGTTGATTGGATTAATGCTCACGCAGCTGATTGGCAATTACCATTGTTGATTCTTCACGGTGGCGCAGATAGAGTCGCTTTACCTCTGGGAAGTGACATCTTTTATCAACAGATAAATTGCCAAGATAAGCTGAGAATCGAGTATCCAGGAGCCTATCACGAAATTCAGAGTGACCTAAATTACCGCGAGGTAATGGCTGATTTAGAAGATTGGTTGGAGCGACACCTACCATCTGAGGTGGTGCAGTTGGCACGGGGAAACGCTGAGTTAGAGTTTCCTAATTCTTAGCTTTCAGTAAGCCTCTCATAGAGAAGAGAAGCCGACACTGCAATGCAACCTCCTGCCCCCTTCACAACAAAGCGCCACCACAACTAGAACCACACCCAGCAGTACAACCATAGCAATAAGCAGCAGTTTGTACTTCATTAATCAGGTCTAAACTGCCAGCTTCTAGCAATTTTTCAACTGTCAAAGTTTCACCGTTGCGAGCTTTTGCAGGCAAATTCATCATTTGGTTAAAGTCACAATCATAAATATTGCCCAGATAGTCAATTGAAAGTTCATCACGACACATTAAATGTTCAACTGTACTGGGATTAAAATGCGACTCTAAAAAGTGCAAATAGCTGCTGTATAGTTTCCTCCGTTCTAAATACATTTTAGTTCTACCAACTGGTAGGTTGGTAATGGTGAAGAGGTTGTTAAACACAATATCAAAATGTTCTTGTAAGAACATTTTATAATCTTGTTCGAGGTTGCTCTGTTCGGGAGCTAAGGAAAATTTTTCACCGTTGGGTAACTGGGGATTAAATACCAAGTCCAAAATTAAATTTTGGTCTTTACCATAACCGAGTTGATTAAGCCACTGTAAAGCTTTGACTGAACTATCAAAGACACCAGCACCGCGCATTTTATCAACATTATCTGCTAGGTAACAGGGTAGGGAAGCCACAATTTTTATTTGGTGTTTAGCAAAGTATTCTGGTAAATCACCAAATCCATCTTCAAAATAAATGGTCAAGTTAGATCGGACAATTACTTGTTTACCAGTTACTCTTGCTGCTTCTACCAATGGCTTAAATCCATAATTCATTTCTGGTGCGCCACCAGTTAAATCCACAATTTTAATTTCAGGAAATTTATGGATTAGTGAAATTAATTGTTCGCAAATTTCAGGAGAAAGTTCTTCTATTCGTTTTGGGCTGGCTTCAACATGACAGTGTGTACAGGAAAGGTTACAACGCTTCCCTAGATTAATTTGTAAAACAGTGATGCCTTTTTTCGTCAAAGGTGAACTGAGTTTTTGATTAAACGGTGTGACTGCTGTATCTAGTGGAATTATTGATTGAGTTTGCATGATTTACTATTCCTTAAAAATGGCATAATCATATTCAATTTTCCTAACCTTGCAATAATCTGTAGGTGATGGCACTAATAATTGCAGCAGTTGGTAAAGTTAAAATCCACGATAGTAGAATCTGATAAAAAACACGCATATTCGCTTTTTTACTAATTAATCCTACTCCAAAAATAGAACCAACTGAAACGTGAGTGGTGGAAACCGGAAGCCCAAACCGACTAGCTGCAATTACCAAAAGCCCAGTTACTAGATTTGCTGATAAGCCTTGAGTATGACTCATTGAAGTAATTTTTGTACTCATGGTGACAGCAACTTTTTGGGAGTTGAGTAAACCGCCAAGTGCCATTGCGATCGCAATTGTGATCATTCCTCCCTGAATCGAGAAATACTCAATAATCAAGATGAGTGAAACAATCTTAGGAGTGTCATTTAATCCTCTAGCAAAACTGACAATTCCAGCACTGATAAAATGTAAAACATCAATTATTTTAGGATTGAGTGTTAGCTGCCATTTAGAATTGATATAGCCAGATAGACTGTAAATTCCTGCTCCCAAGGGAATAGCAATGATTGGACTGAGTAATAAAGGTAAAATGAAGGAAGTTCCCAAAGTTGCAAAATTAACTTGAAGTCCAATCGCAACTAATCCAGCACCAACAATAGCACCTGTTAAACTGTGAGTTGTGGAAATCGGAAACCCCATAAAGGTGGCTACGATCACAGTTAAACCAGCAGCGATCGCTACTGCTATATGAAACTCTGGAGCATTAGCGATCGCGTCAGGCAATAGTCCTTTTCCAGAGAAGCTTTTAATTAGTGCTCCTGCTAAAAAAGTCGCAGTTATTGCACCAGCAAAAGTTGTAAAAGTTGCCCACAGAATTGCTGTTTGATAGCTGCTTGTTCGGCTACCAAACAACGTTGCTACACCTTTAAAGTTGTCATTTGCCCCATTTGAATATGCTAAAAAAAGTGTAGCTAGAAACAAACTAATTAACAACATTTTGGGGTTTATAAAGAAGAAATCGGAAGTTATAATCCAGAATCCAGAATTCAGAATGCAATTAGTGAAATATTCAAATTGTGCATTCCCCAGTTACACAGAATTATTCTGAATTCTTGTTTAAAAAATTAACAGCAACCACCACCGCTATAATGCCAGGTTGAATCGGTAACAATTATTTCTATTGGCTTTATAGCAGCAAGTTTTGCTGCGGTTTTATCACACACTGCGGCGGGAATACCTCGCTGAAGTAGATGACCTGCCAAATCGTCAAAGAAGGGTTCACAACCAGCATAAATTGCTGTTTTCCCAGTGAAAATGCAAGCACCATCTTCTGGAATTACAACTTTAAAAGAAACTGAATCCAGGCTTTCTAAAAGTAGGTTTTCTTCTAAATTATAAGTATGAGAATCTAAGAGACGGTAAGGACGACGGGCGCGAATTTCAACTTGACCAAAACCAGCATTTATAATCCGTTCAGTGTACTCTTGATATGTGAGTGCACCTGATAAACACATAGCTCTCAGCCGCTCATCTTGTTGAAGATGTACTGGAATTGGACGAGTAGCAATTGGATCGCTCATCTGCAAGCGTCCACCTGGTTTTAATACCCGATATGCTTCTTTTAAAGCACGAGTTAAATCTTCTGGTTCAAAGATATTGAAAAGGCAATTCTGTGCCACAATATCGACGCTAGCATCAGCAACAGGTAAGTTAAAAGCATCACCTTCGCGGATTTCTACAAAGCTATTGTCAAACCAGGGGTTTTCTTGAGCAGCAATTTCCAGATTACGTGCAGCAGCTTCCCGCATGGCTCCAACAGGTTCAACGGCAATTACAGCACTTGCATAGCGAGAAAAATAAGCGAATTGCAACGCTTCTAAGCCGCCACCAACGCCGACATACAGCACAGTTGGTTCGTTTGCTAGTTCGGTGGGGTGAACAGTGGTACCACAACCATAGTTCATTTCCTGCATTGACAAAGGAATTTTCAACCCTGGGAGTTGTAGGGGTGTACTTTGCACACAACAAAGTCCAACTTGCGGGGTTTGGGCAACTTCACGGTAGAATTGCGCTGCTGTTTCTAGATAGGTCATGCCATTTTGGGTTTTAGATGATCACAGCTTTGTGCATCCTAGTATAATTAGCCCTGAGTTGGATGAGTTTTGGCTGAGATTGCCAAAAACTCTAAATCTTACTATATTGAAAGGCTTTGGAGTTTTTGTATTATTTCACGCTGGAAGCCTGACAAAAAGATAGGGGGAGATGAGTTTTCCCCTCAGCAAAAGCAGCGCCCCGCCCCTCTGCTTCTTTTCAATGCCCAATTCAATCACGCAATGTGTAGCCAACACCACTCACAGTCTGAATAAGGCATTTTTCATTATTGGCTTCGAGTTTCAGGCGTAGGTAGCGAATGTAAGGTTCAATGACATTGGCATCGCCGATGAAGTCGTAACCCCAGACTTGCTCTAAAATGCGATCGCAGGTAATTATCTGTCGCGGATGGGACAGTAAATATTCTAGTAAATCAAATTCCTTAGCAGTTAACTCAATTAACCTCTGATCTCGGTACACTTCCCGTGTGCGACGATTTAAACTCAGGTCTTCAAATTCTAAAACATCTGCTTTGTCTGCTTGGCGGCTGCTTCGCAGGTGGGTGCGGACTCTGGCTAATAATTCATCAACGCTGAAGGGTTTAACGAGGTAATCATCAGCACCAGCATCTAAGCCCGCAATGCGATCGCTCACCTCATCTTTGACGGTTAATAAGATTATTGGCACTTTATCACCAATACTTCGCAGGCGGCGACAAATTTCTAACCCCGACAAACCTGGCAACATCCAGTCTAAAATTACTAAATCCAGATGTAACTCACGCGCTGCGGTGAGTGCAGTTAATCCATCGTAGGCAATACTGACTTGATAGCCTTCATAATTCAATTCCAATTCGACAAATCGTGCCAGTTTGACCTCATCTTCAACCAGTAAGATGTGCGTCATGATGATGTTAATGATTTCAGCAGGGTACGGTAAGCAAAAATACGGTCTGGAAACACTTTGGTGAGGTGTCAGCTACTTAATAACCAAACATCTAAGTTAGGTGTACGTTAGCTTAGTATAAACCGCAGTAAGTAACAACCGTAAGTTTACAAATACCTATTGCTTGATCAAATAACGATCCAACTGGCTATTAGCAATAGGCTGTGACATCTTCACCGCATTCATCGGCAAGATAACAGAGCGCTTTAAAACGCAAACCAACCACTTCCTCGTATAGAGGATTTAATTTACACATCGGTGGAATGTGAAATAGCTTCCGACCAAACAGCGTGATATCTCGCTCAAAGGGACACTGGGCAGGAATAGCTTTGCATAGGAAATGAGCCAATTTGGAGTTATGAATTTGTATAGTTTCCAACCACTCGCGGACTGGGTGTAGTAGATCATTGTGTAAGCAGACTTGTGTAAAGCTTGTCATAATTTTTCACCATGATAATTTAAAACTAGATTGAGTTTGTTAGGTTTAAACCTTTATAAAATAGATACAGTTAGGTTTTGTAGTTTTATGCACTTATTGCTCGTTCTTTGGTTCTCTACAGAGATAGAATAAGTTTCTAGTACAGGTCGGCGGAAATAAACCATCCATTCCAAATGAATAAAACACTTACGCTGTATTCATTTTTAATTTTTAATTTTTAATTCCGCCTTGCGGTACTAGGCACACTATTAACTACACATTCAAGTGCTACAGTTCCTGATAATTTGTCCTTACTTTTCACGTCATATTGAAAAACCAACGCGAAACCTAACCCCTAACGCGGGAAGGGGGTTAGGTTTTTTCAGATGACCTGAATAGACATCTGCAATATCAAGTAATTAATCCCAATGCGGTTCAGTTATATCATGTCCGGGTAATTAGTTGTCATTGCGAACGAAGTGAAGCAATCGCAGAGACATTGGGATTGCTTCACTTCGTTCGCAATGACGTTTTATAAGTGTTTAACCGGACTTGATATTAGAGCCAAAAACCTTAAACTGCGTAGGTTGGGTTGAGGAACAAAACCCAACATTTATCGGGCTTTGTTGGGTTTCACTTCCCTACGGGACGCTGTTCGCGTTCGTTCAACTCAACCTACGATTATCCTTAACCCAAGCGTATTGTAATTAATCCAATGAATTTACCTTCTGCACATCCTCTAATTGATGAGGTGATGCTAACGACCGTTGTCTGTCGCATACTCGACAGTAAAACTGCCACTCTGGGCAAATGGCACACTCAAGCGATCGCTCACCATGTTATTAATAACGTCACAGCTGGTTTATACCGCATCACTGGTATTGCTGACGATCGCAGCGAACAATTATCTTGGTCGGTCATTGTAAAAGTTTTGCACCTACAACCAGAGGATGCTAGCTCTATTTTCAATTCTTCTCAAGACCCTACACACTGGAATTACTGGCAGCGTGAGGCGTTGATATATACATCGGGAATCCTCGATAATCTGACTGGCGACTTAGTAGCTCCCCGTTGCTTTGCCATTACAGAACCGTCTGCCAATGTTGTCTGGCTGTGGCTAGAAGATATTCAGGGCATTCCCGGTACTGCTTGGTCTTTGGAGCGCTTTGGTGTGGCGGCCCGTCACCTTGGCTATTTGCAAGGAAGCTATGTAGTGTCGCAATCATTGCCTTCTGAGCCTTGGCTGAGTCGTGACTGGCATCGAGCATGGGTGTCTAATATCGATCATACTGCTCTAGAAGCTTGGCGAGAACCTACTACATGGCAGCACCCACTTATAAAAGAGATATTTTCCCAAACTATAGCCGATCAGGTGATGGACTTGTGGAGCGATCGCCACATTCTTCTTGAGGCTGTAGACAAAGCACCCCGTACCCTCTGTCACTTTGATATTACACCCAACAACTTATTTGCTCGGCATAACGCGGATGGCAATGACCAGACGGTTTTGATTGATTGGTCTTTTGTCGGCTATGGTGTCTTGGGAGAAGACCTCGTAAATTTTGTGCTGGACAGCGTTTTTTTACTATTCGTCGATGGTTCATCGCTGATACCACTGGAAAAACTTGTGCTTGAGGGATACTTGGCGGGGTTGCGTTCTGCTGGCTGGAATGGGGATGAGGGTGTGGTGCGCTTTACCTATGCTGCGGTAGCGGCGCTGCATTTTGGTCTAATAGCAGGGAGGTTCCTAAAGCTAGTACACAACGAATCTCGTCACAGTTGGCTTGAGCAGCGCTTTGGGCGAACTTTTGACGAGATTATCACATCGAGAGCGATCGCTATTACCCATGCATTAGAACTGGCAAAGGAAGCTCGATTTCACTTTTGAAGAACCATTGTGTCTGCTGCACCCAGTTGCAGAGCATAGAGGTTGGCATAGACACCCTGCTGACTGACGAGTTCGGCGTGAGTACCTTGCTCTACAATTTCTCCCTGCTGAATTACTAATACCTGATCTGCCTGAGTAACTGTACTGAGACGGTGGGCAATTACGAAACTGGTACGACCTTGGAGTAAGCGAGCGATCGCAGTTTGCACTAGCGCTTCTGTGCGGGTGTCAATACTGCTGGTAGCTTCATCCAGAATCAGAATTCGAGGGTTGATCAATACCGCACGAGCAATACTGATTAATTGTCGCTGTCCTTGGCTTAAGGGTGCTCCCCGTTCACCCAATTGAGTTGTATAACCCTGTGGTAGTGAGGTAATGAACTCATGGACATTTGCCAGTTGTGCAGCCGCTTCGATCTCAGCTTGGGTAGAATAGGGAGCGCCAAAGGCAATGTTTTCGGCGACGGTGCCGCTAAACAGGATATTGTCTTGCAGGACGATACCAATTTGACGGCGCAGACTTGCTTGAGTCACGCTACGCACATCAATATCATCAATTTTCACTGCGCCGCCAGACACATCGTAGAAGCGCAAAATCAAGTTAATGATTGTACTTTTTCCCGAACCGGTCTGCCCGACTAACGCAACCATTTGCCCCGGATGAGCCTGCAAATTCACCCCTTTAAGAACCAGTTGATCTGGGTTGTAGCCAAACTTGACATTTTCAAATTTCACCTCACCTTGAATAGGCGGCATTTCTGTCGCATCGGGTGCGTCTTTGAGTTGTGACGGTTCATCTAGTAATAAAAAGATCCGCTCTAATCCGGCGAAGGCCGATTGAGCTTGGGTGTAAAACTGGCTGAGAATCTGGATAGGGCGGAAGAACTGCTGGACGTAGAGTAAAAAGGATGTCACCACACCCACTGTTGCAGCTCCCGTTACCGCAAGATAGCCACCATAAGCCAGCACCCCGGCGGTTGCTAGTGTGTTGAGAAAATCGATTGATGGTAAAAAGGCTGAAGTAATTGCTACAGCCTCAACGTTGGCATCTCTATTGGCGGCGTTGAGTATATCGAATTCTGCAATGTTCGTCTGTACACGATTAAATGCTTGTGCTTCTCGCACGCTGCCAATATCTTCTTCCAATTTGGCGGAAAGCTCGCCGATGGTTTGTCGAGTGACGCGAAATCTGGCTCTAGCCCAACGAGCAAATAAGCTTGTGGTAAAAATCATCAGTGGCACTACTAGATTGCTCAACAAGCCGAGTTTGAGGTTAATTGAGAGCATCGCAATCACAATGCCAATCAAACTGAAAGTGTTGCCCAGCATTTGCGCGATCGTTAATCCAAATGCCTGATTTACGGTATTGACATCATTCAGCAAGCGGCTCATTAAATCGCCCGCTTCGCTGCGGTCAAAAAAGCTAAGTGGTAGACTTTGGATTTTATTGAAAATGTCTTGCCTCAATTGACCCAGCAATCGCTGCATAATCCAGCCGACTCGAACAATTTGACCCCGGATTGCCAAGACACCAAGTCCATAGTTCAGTCCTAATAGCCCTAATAACAGCAGCAGTCCTTCTAAATTCCCTTGTGCAATCAGGCGATCAATCGACCAGCCAAGGAAAAACGGCCCAATTGCCTGAGTTACGGCACCAATAAATACTAATGTCAGGGCGATGGGAATTTCTTTGCGATAGAGGAGGACGTATTGCAAAAAGCGCCGCAGAGTGGAGAGTTGCTGACTCGCGTTTTCCTCAGATGCAACAACGGGAATAGTACCTCTCATAAAAATTTAGGATTTTAGATTGTGGATTTGGGATTAAAAGTCTTTATTAGAAAGTTGCGATCAAATTTTCCAGCTAGAGTAATTATGCTATGGTGCTTCTGGGTTGAGTGCAATACAAACTTAACCTCTAGCCCCTTCCCCATAAGGGAATGGGAGTGAGGTTTTCCTAGATACCCTGAAAAGTCAGCATTTTTAGTCGAAACAATGGCGTTGTCAGTTGAAACAATGGCGTTGTTAGTCGAAACAATCGCATTGTCAGTTGAAACAATCGCATTGTCAGTTGAAACAATGGCATTGTCAGTTGAAACAATGGCATTGTCAGTTGAAACAATGGCATTGTCAGTTGAAACAATGGCATTGTCAGTTGAAACAATGCCATTGCAACTCTAAAAGACTTGTATGTACACCGTAGCCTTTTAGCAGAGAAGTCAAAGTGGATTGCGTCCAAACGAGAACCGCTATAATCGGGGATCATTTTTTCTCCTTTGGCTTTACCTGTGATTCTAAAATTGCACCGTAAAGGGGGCTGGTTTGCATCAATTCTTCGTGAGTACCTTGTGCTACCAATCGTCCTTTATCCATCAGAAAAATGCGATCGGCATTCTTAACGGTGCTAATACGTTGAGCGACTACAAAGGTTGTACAAGCTTTTTGGCGCATTAAGCCATCTAGTTCGGCTTGAATCTGGACAGCAGTTTTGGCATCTACAGCCGAGGTGCTATCGTCTAAAATCAGGATGCTGTAATCGGTTAGTAAGGTACGAGCGATCGCAATTCGTTGTTTTTGCCCACCAGACAAGCCCACGCCCCGTTCGCCCACAATCGTCTCGTAGCCGTCGGGTAAACCGCTAATAAAATCGTGCATTTGTGCGGTTTTTGCAACTTCAATCACCTCTTCTAAGGTTGCATTGGGTTTTGCGTAGGCAATATTCTCGCGGATTGTGCCAGAGAAGAGGGTGGTTTCTTGAAATACAATACCAATCCGCGATCGCAGGCTTTTGAGCGTGAAATCTTTTACATCTCGTCCATCAATCCGAACTGCTCCCCCTGTGACATCATAAAAACGGGCAAGCAAGTTCATAATTGTGCTTTTCCCGGAACCAGTCATTCCTAGAACGGCGATTAGCTCTTTGGGTTTTGTTTCAAAGGAAACTTCTTTGAGAGTTTCAGTGCTGGCTCCCGGATAGCGAAAGGAAACATTTTCAAAGGTGATTCTACCAACGCAGGTGTCAAATGGAACAGCACCGGGGCGATCGCGAATTTCTACCTCTGCATCTACAACTTCATAGACACGTTCGGCGGAAGCAGCTGATTGAGCGATCGCAGGTGCAGCAAATCCAATCAACAAAATTGGTTGGAGAATCAAGGCTAGGTAGGAGTTAAACGCTACCAGTTCGCCAATGGAGAATCTACCCCCAATTACTCGCGCTCCCCCGTAGCCAAAAACTGCCAGTGTTACCAAATTACTCAGCAAAAAGATAAACGGGAAGGTATTGTGGATCGCATCGATGGTCTTCATGTTTGCCCTAATTAGACCATCATTCAGGGTTGTGTAACGCGATTTTTCGGTTGACTCCCGCACAAAGGCTTTCACTACCCGAATTCCTAGCAAGTTCTCTTGCAATACAGCATTGAGGTTACTCAGTTGCTCTTGTACTTGGCGAAAAAGTTTATTATTTTTGGTAATAAATCGCGCCATCAACCAACCGGCGAGGGGTACGACTGTCAGCGTAATCAGTGCTAATTCCCAGTTCATCACCAGCAAAACTATTGAAATACTCACCAATGTCACAATTCCACCAATCACCTGAATTAAGCTGGTGCCAACAAAGGTACGGATCTGCTCAATATCGCTGGTGACACGGGTTAGCAGTTGGGAAGTCTGCGCCTGATCGTGATAGCTGAAACTGAGATTTTGAATTTTGCTAAAAATTTTGTTTCGTAGATCATAAGCTACACCCTGAGATGCTGCTTCTGCTAAATAGCTTTGTCCAAAGTTAAATACACCACGAGCGATCGCAGCCACCACCATCCAGGCGGCGCTGTAGAGCACAACTTGGAGGTTTTGTTTGATGATGCCTTGATCAATTCCCCACCGAAATAGTTGTGGGGTAATAGCGTTTGCGATCGTCAACAGCAACAGGCTGGCCAATGCTCCTAGCGAAGTCCATCGGTAAGTGCTTAAACTTCTAAGTACGCGTTGGGTTGACTGTATCGACGAAGTTTCCTGGAGTTCTGGTTGCTGAACCAATGGTATTCACCCCTGTATCTTTGAAAAATTATCTCGTATTTTGATTGTAAAAAACCACTTGGTCAGTTGAAAGTAAGGAATGTGGGATAGAAAGCAACTTTCCTATTTGTGGTGGAAATTCCGAATTTTGAGACAATGGTATGGGAAAATACCTCTTTGGCAAGCATTGCGGCTAATCCATTTAAATACCAAATAAAAGCAAAAATAAGAATAATGGCTCAAAATTCTCATATAAATTCCCAACTTCCCTCAGATATCTCAACCGCTATCAGTCGCACAGCAAAGCCAAGTTCTGAGTTCTACTCTATTTTTTCTGAAGAAGAAGTTTTAGGGATAATTCATGCCCTAGAAGTCAGACGAGAAATCCCTCTAAAGTATTCTTATAAAGGTAGAGGTGCAAAAATCTGGGACGATTTTTATCGCAAATATGTTATTCCTAGATGGTATGGAAGATCGAATGTAGAAATTGAACTTTTGAAGGATAACTTTCAATATCTTAATGGCAATATAAAACTTGGCAAAACAGTCAATATTGTAGATGTTGGTGCAGGAAATTCCTATCCAGTTAAAAATTTTGTTCAAAGACTTAATAAATTAGGCAAAATCAATAAATATATCGCTTTAGATATCAGCGAACAATTGCTTATTGTATCCAGAAATAATTTTAAAAAATGGTTTCCCTCAGTCGAATTTAGCAGTTCTACAATTGATATAGAAAATACTTGTGTACCTAAAATTTTATTCCAAAATCAAGCTGGTATTGAAAATGACGACACAGCAAAAATATTTTTACACTTAGGTGTTACCATTGGAAATCATCAAAATAGAGATGAAGTATTTAAAAATTTTAGAGAAAGTATGGGAAAAAATGATTTACTAGTATTCACGAATGAAACTGGTTCTAACTCTGCATGGGACGGAAAAGTTAGAGGCGGCTGTAAGTATCATGTAGAAGAAATATATGGATGGGTTAAAAGCAAAATTGGGATTAAATCTGAAGATTGTGAATTGGTGAGAAAGTATGATTTAAAAACAGATAGTATCGTTGCTAATATAAAATTTTGTCATAATTACACTATAAATTTCAGTCGAATGGGGATAGATAAAAAGATTGAAATTTCCGAGGGTGAAGAGATTACGATTTGGCGGCATCATAAATATGAAATCCCTAAACTTTTGCAAGAACTAGAACGTTCTGGGCTACAACTTCTTCACTATAGTACTGACAAATACAAATCACATATTATGGTGATTTGTCAGGTTGCAAGTAACTATAGCAATCCGATTTGATTTTGAATCACTTGTAGATAAAGGGAATAGGGAACAGGAAAAAAGGAATAAAGACAATAAGGTTCAGTTAAGAAGAATAGTAGGTTGGGTTGAGGCTTTGCGAAACCCAACAAAGCTTGATAATGTTGGGTTTCGTTCCTCAACCCAACCTACGACAGTTTTAGTTTTTAGCCTTAACCAAAGCGTATTGTCCTATAACTTTTTCAATTAGATTTCTTATATCAACATAATTTGTAATTGATAATGCTTACCTAGTACAGTACGGCGGAAATCAACCACCCATTCCAAATGAATAAAACACTTACGCTGTATTCATTTTTAATTTTTTTAGCGCAGCGTTAGCGAGTCTGCGAGCGTCATTTTTAATTTTTAATTCCGCCTTGCGGTACTAGTACCCATTTAATTACGAATTACCTTAGCGATTCCGCAAGCGTCATTACGAATTACGAATTAGTAATTGATACTGAGCTTATGTATCAATTAAATATACATCAAACGTGGTCTAGGCTGAGGAACTGGACGCCCTAAGTCCTTAGCCGTTTCGATCCATTCCTGCATAACTAACTCTACATTATGCAGCGCTTCTTGATAAGTATTGCCGTCAGCCGCACAGCCTGATAATTCTGGTACTTCAGCAATAAATGCTTGATCTAATTCACTCCAGTAGAGAATAATTTCATACCGAAACATCATTTTTCTTTCCTAGCTTATACTTGAGAATTACTGCACGAACTTGTTTAATTTGATAGCTTTTGGCTTTTCCTCTTTTATGTTGCAGGTTCAATATCTCCTCAACATCGGCTTTAACAAAAATACGATGATCGCCACGAATCCGTTCATCAAAGCCTAGTGTATATAAAAGTTGCCACAGTTGGGCAAAAGGGATGTCTGTATCAGAAGTCCCAGAGAGAATTTTTTCTAAGAGTTTGTCTTGCTGACTCACGTTTTTCTGACTGTCTTAATATTTCTATAGTCTCATATTTATTTAAAATCAGGCTATAACAAAGCAAAACTATTATTTTGCTCATGAGTGAAAGCATCCTAAATGACAATGGCTAGTCCAGTTATCAGAACAAATCGCAGAAAATCCTAATTATTTGGATCTTGCAGATGCTTTATTTGCAGCAGTATTTTGCAGTGAGTTTAGTGTTGTTACATCAGTTTTGCCTATAGTAAAGGTGTATCATTCTTCTTGATGAATGATGCTAATTTGCGTTGGCGTAGCCCGTCGTAGACATCGCTACCGGGGTTATCAGTCTTAATCTTGGCTTAATTGATAGCTTGACTACTTTTCTCCAATGCCTTCGCCTAGTCTTCCACAGGAAAAGTATCGCCCATTTACAAGTGATATAGGCAACTACAGAGGGCAAATTGTTGAGATTGCTCATATCATAATGCTGAGGTATAAATCCATCTCAGTCACTGTTGAATATTGAGTAAAAAATATTACGCGAATATGAAAAACCAAATTCTAGGCGCAGCTGCATTTTTAACCACCATTAGTTTGGCAACATCCGTACAAGCTGCAAATTCTGAGCACGTTAGACAGTTATTGGCAACGAAACAATGCCAAAACTGTGATTTGACTAGTGCAGGTTTAGTGATGGCTGACTTATCTGGAGCCAATTTGAGTGGTGCTAATCTCACAGGTGCAAACCTCAGCCGTGCAAACTTGAGCGGCGCAGATTTGCGAGGTGCAAACTTGAGTGGGGCGAGTTTATTTGGTGTTAATTTGAGCGAAGCTAAATTTAGTGGGGCAAATTTGACGGGTGCTGATTTGAGAAATACTTATTTAGCAAATGCAGAACTGACTGGTGCTTACCTAAATGGTGCTAACTTCCAGGGTGCAGTTGGGATACCATCACAAATTGCTTCACCAGAAGAATTTTATGCTTGGGGTGTAGCAGAAGGGCAAAAAGGCAACCAACAGCAAGCAATCAGTTATTTTAATCAAGCGATCGCTATTAAACCAGAATATGCGGATGCTTATTTAGCTCGTGGTGTCGCCCGTTACCAAATACTAAATAGACAAGGTGCATTCCAAGATGCCCAAGTTGCTGAAAAATTGTTTACATCTCAAAACAACAGTACTGGAACCCTAACAGCCCAGGCTTTTATCAAAGAACTGCAAACACCCGTAAATGAGAAGGTAAGCGCTGGTAGCCCCAGTTTTGTTGACTTTTTGGGAAGTCTTGGCTCAGTCTTGCTCCAGTTTTTCCCTTTTTGAGTGCTTTTTTTGAGGGTGAGAGTTGAAAAACAGAGGGATAATAACAGATGAAAAATGACAAATAACAAATGACTTTATCTAACGAATTATGGGCTGCAAATCAAGACTTAGCCCAAGCTTGCCTAGAGCATCCTTTCGTTCAAGGCATTGGCGATGGTACTCTTGAGCAGGCGAAATTTGCTTACTACGTAGGGCAAGATGCTTTTTTCTTAGAAGCTTTTGCCCGTGCGTACAGTATCGCCGCAGCTAAAGCACCAGACTGGTTGGGTTTCACTACATTTCATAATTTAGCTAGTGGAGTTTTAGAAGAACTGCACCTTCATAGTGGCTACGCTTCTCAGTGGGGAGTCAATTTGCATTCTGTGGAACCTGCATCTGCCACTCGTCGCTATACTGACTTTTTGTTAGCAACTGCTTGGAGCCAAGATGTGGGTTTAACTGCTGCGGCGATGTCTCCTTGCATGCGTTTGTATGCTTTTTTGGGAGAAAAGTTAGCTGGTAAAGGTATTCCTAATCATCAATATGCAGACTGGATTCGCACTTACAGTAGTACAGACTTTCAACCATTAACAAAACAATTAGAAAGTTTAGTTGACAATTATGCCACTACTAATCCTGTTATGCATTCAACCTACCGTTATGCTATGTTTTGTGAGCGCGATTTTTTTCAGGCTGCATGGATTTTGCAGTAGTCTGCCTAATGAAGTCAGCAAGATAAATTCAATTTCTGTAAATAAATATATATACCAATTCGATTTGATTGCGTGAAAAAGTCTAAGTCTATGTAGGGGAGCCAGCCCTGTGGCTGGATTTACCGATTTGGGAAGACTAGCGTTGTGTTACAACTTCCGTAACGCACCATCTGAAGGCTTTTGTACTACGTGTATATCAAAAATCAAATATGAGTTCTATAAAACTAAATTCATCCACAAAGATGACCTAATGAATATTCAAATGATATCTAAAGATTTTTGATATTAGTTCTCTAGATAGATCAGAAATTTTGTTGTCAAATTTTAAGATGAAATAGTGAAAAGCAAACAAAGCTAGATTCTCAAGGAAGGAGAAATTACATGACTAACATTATTGCTTGGCTGGTTTTGGGTTTAATTGCAGGTGCGTTAGCTAAGTTATTTTATCCCGGAACTCAAGGTGGCGGTATTCTTTCCACCATAATCTTAGGAATCCTTGGAGCCGTAGTCGGGGGTTATTTGGGTCAAGTTGTGCTGGGAAGTAGCTCGGCAGCCGCCGCATCTGTAGGAGCTTTATCGCTGGGAAGCATTTTATTTGCTGTTCTTGGTGCTATGCTATTGATTTTCCTTTGGGGTTTGCTGACTCGTCGAGCTGTGTAATTAGCTAAAATTAGCTAACGGTTTTGGGAATCACTTCTGGCTGCAATAAACCGATAAAATGACACTAGAAAAAGAGCGAAGAACTATAGGAGTTTTCGCTAGATGCTCTGATACACAACTGGTACTTCAGCAACTAAAAGCTTCTAATTTCCCAATGCACAAAGTTTCTTTAATTGCACGGAATGCAGAAGAACAAAGTGATATTGCTGGTGTTGAAGTTAAAAAACACACTGGCAATACATTTGAAGAAGATGCGACTGGAGGCTTTACTGGTGATGCTTTGGGCGATATTTCTGACTTATTGCTCGGTATAGTCTTGTGGGCAATTCCTGGTATAGGCCCAGTCATGGTAGCGGGAGCAGAAGCAACAGCGATCGCTACCACTTTAGCAAGTACTGTGCCTGGTGTGTTGCTAAGTTTAGGAATTACTGAAAAACAAGCACAGAGTTACAGCGATCTTGTCTGTAAAGGTTACTATTTGGTAATAGTAACGGGCATAGACATAGAAATTCGTTTTGCTAAAAGGATTTTTAATCGCTGTAATATTCAACAGTGGAGTGTTTTTGAGCCATACTCTACCCCAAATAGTCGCTATAAACACGCATTTGGTATTTTTTATACGCACCAAGACGCGGAACGAGCACTTACCGAACTGAGAACTGCTGGATTTCCGATGAGTAATGTATCGATAGTTGCTAAAAATACAAGTAAAGTTTCTGAACTAAATATCAGCAGTTACCAAGATAACTACACTACTTTAGGAATTCCTGATGAGTTAGTCAGATATTATGAGCATCAACTAACCCTTGACCATCAACTAACCCTTGACCATCACCTAGTAGTCATAAAGGGTACTGATATCTACATAGCGGGTGCAAGAGCTATTTTAGAGAATAACAAGATCCAACATTTTAGTATCTATAGCCAATCTGAACTTGATACTGTTAGAAGCGATCGCTAGATTATTATCAAACTAATCTCAAGAGGTTTGACAATATTCCATTATCGTGCATCTTTCTGAAAATCAATATATATTGTTTTGTAATATATATAAACTTTTTGTTGAAAGCTTAACTTTCCACCAGAATACTGCTTGCGATCGCTAAGGTTACAACTGAATATATATAGTAATGTACAATGGCATAGATGTTAGATGTCATATCCAAGTGCAAAAGCCACTATAAACGTTTCTATAATATAAATTATGTTTGAATGAACTTAGTTTTCAATATTTGGCTGTTTGGTTTTAATATCCAGCCTTTTTGTCAAACCAAAGTTGTTTAACGTCACAATAAATATTAAATGAGCAGGTCTTTTGAGAAAAAGATGATGTTAATATGATGTCAATGTTAAACCTAACTAACAAGATGGTAGTCTTGGAGTAAAATAATATCTGTTTCAAATAATAGAATAGTAGTTTCATAACCAATCCTACCCATTTCTGGTTCTGAACCCATCTCCATTTCTACAAGATACAGCCAGTGTCCAGAGCTAGAATTGCATTGTATAATAGTTCCCAATCCACCGAGAAATTCTACCTTTTGCCCTTTGCAGAATTTGGGTCTTGCAAGGTCAACTACTGCACCCATAAAAACCACCATTTTTTTAGTAAAGTCTAATGTTTAATTTATAATCTAAGAATAAGTGTTTAATTATCTACCGAAAGATTAAATTGTCAAATAAAGTCTTTGCTTCTTTTGAAATAATTTATTTATCGAAAGTTTTAATGTTAATTGCAAGTATAAAAATCTAAAAGAAAAAGGTTATTCATATACTTATTTTAAAATGATGTTACATTTATAAATATATGAGAATATAAAATATAACGTTTGGAGTGCGAAAAACTAGATATATCCCAAATGAATCAAAAAATCTACATTTATTTGTGATAGTTAAAACATAATCAGAATAGTTTCAAAAATAGAAATAATTTGAATACCTGCCTGGAATAATGTTGAACCGTTTGAAGATTGGAACCAAGATTGGAGTAAGTTTTGCCCTGAGTTTGGCAACTCTGGCCACCATTGGTCTAGTCTCCTACCAAAGCACCAATGAGTTAATTGAAACTTCGCGTAAAGAAAACCATACCTACCAGGTGTTAAGTCAGCTTGAAGAACTCAACTTGCAACTGACAAATGCAGAAACTGGGCAACGCGGTTATATTATCACTGGAGAACAGCGCTATTTAGAACCTTATAACGCTGCCGTTCAAGTACTGAATCAAAAAGTCAACGAACTTCAGAGGTTGACAGCAGATAACCTCAACCAACAAAATCGGCTTGATACTTTACAGCCACTGCTAACAGAGAGAATGGCTGTAATGAAAAATGTCATTGAACTACGGCAAAGCCAAGGCGTGGAACTTGCCCAGAAAGCTATCCTGACAGACCAGGGTAAGCAACTGATGGATCAGATCCAGAAAGTTATCCAGGCAATGAAAAATGAAGAGAATACACTGCTGAAACAGCGCTCACAGAAGGCACAAGCAGCTTCCCAGCGAACGCTCGATAGCATTGTTTATAGCATTCCGTTATTTTCTTTGATCTTAGCTTTGATTGGATTCGCCCTGACCAGAAATATCTCAGCACCTCTGAAGCAAGTTTCTGATTTGGCAGAAAAAATGGCCGATGGGGATTTATCGGTGAGTTTACCAGATAGCGATCGCCTAGATGAAATTGGTGTGTTGACGCGTACTTTCAACCAGATGATCGTTAATCTGCGAAACACAACTAAAAAAAACGAGGAGCAAAACTGGCTAAAATCTAATTTAGCTGAATTTACCCAGATGCTCCAAGGACGGCGAAATCTGGATAGTGTATCTAGCCTAATCTTGTCGAATTTAGCGCCATTAGTTGGGGCATCGCAGGGCGTTTTTTATCTGATGGACTCCATAAACGACCAGCCAATGCTGAAGTTGTTGAGTAGTTATGCTTATAAAGAGCGGAAAAACCTGGCAAATCAGTTTCGTTTGGGCGAGGGATTAGTGGGACAATGCGCCCTAGAAAAACAAAGAATCCTTCTCACGGGAGTTCCCAGTGACTATATCCGTATCAGTTCCGGCTTGGGAGAAGCTCCACCACTCAATATTATTGTCTTACCTATACTGTTTGAAGAGCAGGTAAATGCCGTAATTGAACTTGCCTCCTTTGGGCCTTTTAACGAGTTGCACCTGACATTTTTAGAGCAATTGAGTGAAAATCTGGGTGTATTTTTAAATAACATCGCCTCACAAGTGCAAACTCAGCAACTACTTGAAGAGTCTGTTGCTTTAACAGAAGAACTGCAAACCCAGCAAGAAGAACTACAGCAAAGCAATCAACGCCTAGAAGAACAGGCGCACGAGTTAGAAGAATCACAATTTCTTGTCAAACAGTCTAACGAAGAATTACAACAACTAAATGAAGAGCTAGAAGAAAAGGCGGAATTGTTAGAAGTTCAAAATCGGGAAGTTGCGCGTAAAAATCAAGAAGTTGAGCGAGCAAGGCAGTCTTTAGAAGAAAAAGCTGAACAACTGGCCTTGTCTTCCAAATATAAGTCAGAATTTCTGGCTAATATGTCCCACGAACTGCGGACACCGCTAAATAGCTTATTAATATTAGCAAGACTGCTAGCAGATAATTCTCTTAGCAACTTGACCGACAAACAGGTAGAGTACAGCCGGACTATTTACTCGGCTGGGACTGATTTGCTGGAGTTAATCAATGACATTCTAGATTTGGCAAAAATTGAGTCGGGTACTATGTTGCTCGATATTGAGCAAATTACTTTTGCAGATTTGGAAACATCTCTAGAGCAGACTTTCCGGCAACTTGCCCACAATAAAGAACTCACTTTTACTATTGAACTGGATGAAAAGTTACCCCCGACAATTTATAATGACTCCAAACGTCTGCAACAAGTGCTGAAAAATCTCCTAGCTAACGCCTTTAAGTTTACAGAACAGGGAAGCGTGAAGTTAGAAATTAGCATATCTTCTGAGGCAGCCGAAGTTGATAATCCCATGATTGCTTTTGCAGTTAGCGACACGGGTATAGGCATTCCAGCCGAGAAACAGAAGATTATTTTCGAGGCATTTCAGCAGGCAGATGGCACAACCAGCCGCAAATACGGGGGAACTGGCTTGGGTTTATCCATCAGCCGCGAATTAGCTCAACTATTGGGTGGGAGAATTGAACTAGTCAGCCAACCAGGACAGGGAAGCACCTTCACTCTTTACTTGCCCAGGCGACAGGAAAAGAATGATAAAAATCCTCTGATTACACCACCCACTGAGCTAACCACCTCTAGCCGCACAGCATCGACCATAAAAGAAGTGCCAATGGTCGAAAACAGAATTACAACATTGGATACCTCTGCAAGCGCGAAAGTACTTAGCATCTTACCCAGCGAGATCCCAGACGATCGGGAAATAATTCAACCAGGCGATCGCGTTTTATTAATTATTGAAGATGACGATAAATTTGCCCGCATCTTACTAGATATGGCACGTGAGCAGGGCTTTAAAACCATTGTGGCTTTACAGAGCAAACAAGGTCTAGCACTCGCGCAACAGTTTAAACCCGACGCGATTATGCTAGATATCCACATGCCAGAGATGGATGGTTGGACAGTTTTAGATCGTCTGAAGCATAAGCCAGATACCAGACACATACCAGTACACATCCTTTCGGTTGATGAAAGACAGCAACGGGGATTAAACTTAGGCGCGATTACCTATCTCCAAAAACCCGTTTCTCCTGAAGCGCTGACTCAGGTTTTGACTGAGATTAAAGGCTTCATTGAGCGTCAGGTAAAAAATCTCCTCATTGTAGAAGATGATCCCGTACAAGCCCAAAGTATTATCGAACTGATCGGTAATGGCGATGTCCATAGTACAGCAGTGGGTACGGGGGCAGAAGCCCTGGCGATTTTGCGATCGCATCACTTTGACTGTATGGTATTGGATCTCGGTCTGCCCGATATGAGCGGGTTTGCCTTAATTGAGCAGATCAAGCTTGAACCCAAGCTTTTGAAACTACCGATAATTGTGTATACCGGCAAAGAACTCAGCCGACAAGAAGAAACTCAACTGCGGGGACTAGCAGAGACGATTATCATTAAAAATGTGCGATCGCCAGAGCGGTTGTTAGACGAAACTGCCCTATTTTTGCATCGAGTGCAAGCAAATTTGCCCACACCAAAGCGGCAAATGCTAGAGCAACTACACCAAAATGACCCGGTGCTAGCTAATCGGAAAATTTTGATTGTAGATGATGACCTCCGAAATATTTTTGCCTTGACCAGCTTTTTAGAAAGCTATCAAATGCAAGTGCTGTTTGCCGAAAACGGCAGAGATGGCATAGAGAGGCTGCAAACTAATCCTGACATTAATATAGTATTGATGGATATCATGATGCCGGAAATGGATGGTTACGAAACCACCCGCGCCATCCGCCAGCAACAACAGTTTCGCTCACTGCCAATCATTGCTTTAACTGCCAAAGCCATGCCAGGCGACAAGGAAAAGTGCATCGAAGCTGGAGCCTCTGATTACATCACCAAACCTGTAGATACTGAACAATTGCTTTCACTGCTCCGGGTTTGGCTGTATCGGTGAGATTATTGTCAAGCCGTGGCTTGCAAATTTTTCGCAGTATATATAGCGCTTCCCATTCAGATGCGGTACAACATTACATCATGAGGTGTAGGGGCACGGCAGTGCCCATTGGTGTCAACTTAAGCTCAAACGTTTATTCCACAGGCGTTTTACCCCACCCTAACCCTCCCCTTTATAAGGGGAGGGAACTGGATTTTCTTGTTTCCCCCCTTTATAAGGGGGGATTAAGGGGGGTAAAACGCCTGTGGAATAAACGTTTGAGCTTAAGTTGACACCAATGGGCACTGCCGTGCCCCTACACCTCATGATGTAATGTTGTACCGCATCTGAATGGGAAGCGCTATATATACTGCGAAAAATTTGCAAGCCACGGCTTGACAATAATCTCACCGATACAGCCAAACCCGGAGCAGTGAAAGCAATTGTTCAGTATCTACAGGTTTGGTGATGTAATCAGAGGCTCCAGCTTCGATGCACTTTTCCTTGTCGCCTGGCATGGCTTTGGCAGTTAAAGCAATGATTGGCAGTGAGCGAAACTGTTGTTGCTGGCGGATGGCGCGGGTGGTTTCGTAACRATCCATTTCCGGCATCATGATATCC
>NNBU01000462.1_pt1 | contig 53880 bp, 61 predicted proteins | sample 1173781 | NCBI WGS metagenome assembly NNBU01 (sample SAMN07173937, study PRJNA388173) | plant metagenome | biome: Plant school; feature: Soil; material: Symbiotic tissue of Blasia pusilla L.; isolation source: symbiotic tissue sample KVJ2 | host: Blasia pusilla | place: Norway: Troms, Kvaloya...
TGCTTCCATTTAAAAATGGACGGCTCTAGTTGCCTGGGTTTGGGAGCGACCCCGCCTGCAGGAACGCCATAAGTCTGTTTTCATCGGCACGCAGCAGCGTGTGGCCCGAAGACCCGGCAACCAGGGCCTGAACTGCCGACAGATCGGTCTCCCGGTCGCTCAAGGCTAGGATCGCCGGATGCACGTAGCTCGACCGGCAGATGCTCGGCGTGTTGTGCAGGCGGTCGGATGCGATCTGGCACATCTGGCGGATGGTCGGCCTCTGGTCCGCCTGGATCATTTTCCAGGCTTCGCTGAATGCCGCGACACTTCCGCCCCAGGTGCGAAACGTCTTGGCGGACAGCGCGTGGTCGGCAATCTCCGCGAGATAGGCATTCAGACGGCCGGAGTCGATACGGTGAAGAGACCCGTCGCGGTCGCGCCAGGAAAACAGATCCCGGCCCGGCAGATCGGCGATTTCTGCAAGGATCCTTTGCAGCCGCGGGTGACGCAGCTTGCGACGCACACGCTTGCCGCCCTTGGCCGTGAAACTCAGGCGTATGCCGTCCTGCTCGAATGTCAGATGCCGCTTCTGCAGGGTTGTCGCGCCATAGGTCTTGTTTTCCTCGACATAGGTGCGGTTGCCGACGCGCATGTACGTGACGTCGAGCAGACTGACGAGGGCGGAGAGGAGAAACGGTGCTTCTTCCGATCGGTCTTCGAGATCACGCAAGACTCGGCGACGAATCGCCGGCAAGGCGCGCCCGAAGGAAACGAGGTCGTCGAATTTTCGGCTGCTCCGCCAGGTCGCCCAGTCGGCGTGATAACGATACTGCTTACGCCCCCTCGCATCCATGCCGGTCGCCTGAAGGTGCCCGCGCGGGTCGAGGGAAATCCACACCCGCTCATAGGCCGGTGGCAGAGCCAACCGGCTGATCCGGGCCAGAACCGTCCCGTCGGAAATCCTTGTCCCGTCCGGCAGATGATAGGAAAAACCGGTGCCACGCCGGCGCCGTGCAATGCCGGGCATGCTGTCACTGGTGTAGACGAGGCCGATCTCTTCGAGTTCGGCCCGATCTGCTGGGATGGTGGTGTCGAGGGCTGCGTCGTCGGGTTTGCGCATCATCCAACCGGGTTATCGCTGCCCATCTCGCCCAGTTCACGGCGAAGCTGCTGGCGGGCGCGGCTGAGGCGGCTCTTCACCGTACCCACGGCGCAGCCGCAGATCTCTGCGGCGTCTTCGTAACGCTCGCCCAGCATGACGATCAGCACCAGCATTTCCCGATGGTGTTCAGGCAGACGATCAAGCGCGCGGCGCACTTCATCGGCCTGCACGGTCCATTCCTGCGTCGCTTCTGTCGTGAGCTTTGCCGTCACACCGTCCGGCAGGCCAACCGTCTCGCGGCTGCTTTTCTTGAACCGTGTGCAAAAGGTATTGCGCATGATGGTGAATAGCCAGGATTTCAGCCGCGTGCCCGGCTCGAACTTGTCGAGATTGGCGAGTGCCTTGGTCAGCGTTTCCTGGACGAGGTCATCGGCCTCGTCTGATTTCGGGCAAAAGGTTCGTGCGAAGGCCCGCAACGCCGGAATGAGTTCGACGACTTCAAACTGTGCGGCAAGCTCGGCTCTGCGTGTGCGGGTATTCAAGTCACGCTCCTCCAATAGTGCCAGATGCCGTGTTGCCCACGGACCCGTTAGGACCGGACTCTGCGCCGGTGTGATAAGGGTTGGACAGTGTCAGCATGGCGATCAGCTTCGGCTCACGAACTTGTTGAAACGGCTGATGTCGCCGTCCGCAGTTCGGTCCTGATGAAGAAAGGCCAGGTCGCTTTTCTCAAACACCGCAAAGAACTCGTCCCACTCCATTGGCTCCAGGTTTTCTTCCCTGTCGCCGAAATCGATCCTGAGAAGTCCTCCCTCGCGGCTGTCCTTGACGCGTGATGGCGTACCCTTCCGCTCCTCGATCCAGCGGCGGATCTCCTCGTGATCCGTGGTCTGGCTTGCGCTGCTCATGGTTGCCTCGTGCTGAAAACGCTCCTGAATTTTCAGCTGATCAACGTGCGGTCGTGGCGGGAGTTCCGTGGCACTCGCGCTTTTTCGGATGGAACATCTGTCGCCAGCCGGGGTTTGCCTTCCATTCCTGAGACTTGCCATTCCTTGAGACTTGAAAGGGCGCGACATGACGCATCTCAACAACGCGGACGGCCAGGGGCAGTTGCTGATTGGTGAGCGGCTTTCGCCGGTGTCCTATCACGTGGCCGCAGAGAACGCAGACGGTGGGCTCACCGTCACGGTGGATCTGCAAGCGCCGCGAGACTGGCTGATCAAGCAGGGCTTCAAGCGGCGCGCCACACTGGTCTTGGCCTCCGGCGACCGGGTGGAAATCCTGCATGACGGTGAGATCGACGTCTCCGACAGTCTCAGCATCGTGCTGAAAACGGAGAGGATGGTCTATGATGACCCGAAGGCGCTCCTGGATGCCTTCCCGGAACTCGTCTCGCGGGAACCGTCGCCATCGGTGTCAAAAAAGAGATCGTTCTGACGATCCGACATTCACACGCTGACGTATGCTATTGACATACTGACATCTGCGTCGTTCTGCAGGACATCAGTGCCAAGATATCGGAGAACCGAATGACACAATCGGCAGCAAGCTCACTTCCCGGCAGGCGCGACCGGACCGGCGGTATCGTGCGGGACAAGCTCGATCTGCTGATGCATCAAGTGGGAACCGAAAAGGTCCCTGCACGTCTGGTTGAAAGCGCCCAGAACCTGCAGTCTGCGCTCGACGCGAAGTTCTCCAAGACGAGCTGAAACCCTGCGCCTTGTTCGACGGAGCGGCGGAGTTCTGTCTAGATCTGGTTCAGGTGAAGGTGCCGTCGGCCGGATTGTAGCGCTTGCCCTTGGCGAGCATGGCCAGTTCGACCAGCTCATCCTCGTCCCGCACCCCGTTTTCCACCAGGTAAAAGAGAAGAGCCGTGGTGTTTTTTTCGCCCTGACTGTCGGAGGTCGCGATTGATCCGTCATTCAGCCGTGACACCGCACGTTCCACGATATCGGCCGTATCCGCCTTGTAACCTTGGCATCCTGGGGGCATTGCATTCCCTCCCGATATCAGCTGGCCCAATCGGAAAACGCATGCCAGCAAGACATGGAACCATGGTCACCGTGATCGAGGATGATTGCAACCCCAGATTCGCACGGGGGCCTTCTTGCTGACGCAATGGTGATCCCGCCGCGATTCGAACGCGGGACCCCCAGATTAGGAATCTGGTGCTCTATCCTGCTGAGCTACGGGACCACTTCCTCCTCCATACAAAAGCCGGAGGGGCAAGCCAAGCGGTTTTCCGCCTGGCTCGGCGCATCGCTTCCGGTTTTGTTGACCTGCGGTCAGCGCGGCAAGCGGCACTCGGCGAGGCGCACCCAATAGGAAATGCCGGCCGACAGGATCTCGTCGTTGAAGTCATAGGCCGGATTGTGCAGTCCGGCCGTGTCGCCATTGCCGATCATGATATAGGCGCCGGGGCGGGATTGCAGCATGAAGGCGAAGTCCTCGCCCGCCATGCTCGGATCGACCTCGGTGTCGACATCGTCGGGTCCGACAACGTCGATGGCAGCTCTCGCCGCGTGCTCGGTTTCGCGTGGATGGTTGACGGTGACAGGGCAGGCGCGCTCGTAGTCGTAGTCGACCTGCGCCCCATGCGCCGCCGCAATGCCGGATGCCAGTTCGCCGATGCGGCGCTCGGCGAGATCGCGGACCTCTTCGTCGAGCGAGCGCACGGTGCCGGATATGAACGCCTCTTCCGGAATGATGTTGTGCGTCGTGCCGGCATGGAACTGCGTGACCGAAACGACCACCGAGCGTAGCGGATTGGCGTTACGGGCCGCGATCGTCTGCAGCGCGCCGACGATCTGGGCGCCGATGACGATCGTGTCGGCCGTGTTGTGCGGCTCGGCCGCATGGCCGCCGCGGCCGGTGATCTTCAGCGCGAACTTGTCGGGAGCGGCCATGATGCCACCCTTGCGGATGGCGAAGCTGCCTGCCTTCTTGCCCGGCATATTGTGCATGCCGTAGACTTCCGCGATGTCGAAGCGCTCCATCATGCCGTCCTCGACCATGGCGAGCGCACCGCGCCCGCCCTCTTCGGCCGGCTGGAAGATGACGGCGACGCGGCCGGCAAAATTGCGGGTTTCCGACAGATGCTTGGCAGCTCCCAGAAGCATGGCCATGTGCCCGTCATGGCCGCAGGCATGCATGCGCCCCGATGTCACCGAGGTCCAGGGCTTGCCGGTGATCTCCTCCAGCGGCAGGGCATCCATGTCGGCGCGCAGCCCGATCGTGCGGCCTTCGCCGGTGCCCTTGATGATGCCCACCACGCCGGTGCGGCCAATGCCGGTCACGATCTCGTCGACGCCAAATTCCTGCAATCTTTCCGCGACGAAGGCCGCAGTGTTCTCGACATCGTAGAGGATTTCGGGATTGGCATGGAGATGGCGACGCCACTCGGTGGCCGCCGACTGGAGTTCGGAGGCACGGTTCAGTATCGGCATTGTATTGTCCTGGACGCTTTCGATCACATGATTGTCGACGCCGAATGTGCGCCTTTCAATTGACGTATTCAATGGGCTTTGCCATTGCTTGCACTCCCAAGGCATGGCACTGCCAGTGCCCAATACCCGCAAATGAGAGGTTTTCAACCGTGTCAACGCAGCGCCCGGGCATGTTTTCCGTCAGAGTCGCCCTCCGTCGGATTTCCCTTGCCGTCGCCCTCGTGGCCACCGTCGTGCCAAGCATTGCCGTCGCCAATCCCGTCGTCGTGGTGGATGTCGGAAGCGGCCGCGTGATCGCCCATCAGGAAGCGTTCCGCAAATGGTACCCGGCTTCGCTCACCAAGCTGATGACCGCCTATGTCACCTTCAGCGCCATCCGTAGCGGTCAGGTCTCGCTCGATACCGTCGTCGTCATGAGCAAGCATGCGGCCGACCAGCCGGCCAGCAAGATGTATTTCAAGCCGGGCTCGAAGCTGACGCTCGACAGCGCGCTGAAGCTTTTGTTGGTCAAATCGGCCAACGACATCGCAGTTGCCATCGCCGAGACGGTCGGCGGCACGGAAGCTGCTTTCGTTGGCCGAATGAACGCCGAGGCACAGCGACTCGGCATGCGCTCCAGCCGCTTCGTCAATCCGAACGGGCTGCCGGGCAAGGGCCAGTATACGACAGCCCGCGATCTGGCGCTGCTCGCCGCGGCCATCCGCCGCGAATTCCCCGAACATGCGGGTTATTTTTCGCTTGAAGGTGTGACGACCGGCAAGAAGGAATACCCCAACTACAATCTGTTGATCGGCCGGTTCCCCGGCGCCGACGGCATGAAGACGGGTTTCATCTGTGCCTCCGGCTTCAACCAGGTTTCGTCCGCGACGCGCAACGGCCGCACGGTGATCTCCGTCGTGCTCGGCGCCGACAGTCTCGGCGCCCGTGCCGACATGTCGGCCGATCTCCTGCAGAAGGCGCTGACTACAAATATCGCCGGAAACCGGCTGGAATCGCTGGTGCCTTATGGTGAGGGTCAGGATCAGGTGGCCGATATCAGCGCCGATATCTGCAATCCCAAGGCCGCCGCCGTGCGCAGTGAAGGCCGTGACGAGGGTGGGCGGATGAAGCTTCTGTCGGCCTATATCCGCGAGATGGACCATCCGCCGGTCATGAGCTTTGCAGGGCTGATTCCGGGCAGTGAGCCTGTTGATCCCAAGAAACTGCCCGCTGGCGAAATCGCCAATGTGCCGATCCCCAAGCCCCGTCCAAGCCTTTGAGCCGTATCATGACGACTGACCGCATCCCCGTCTCGATCCTCACCGGCTTCCTCGGCGCGGGCAAATCGACGCTCCTCAACCGGCTCCTCAAGGACCCGGCGATGAAGGATGCAGCCGTCATCATCAACGAATTCGGCGAAGTCGGCATCGACCACCTGCTGGTCGAGGCGTCGAACGATGCCGTGGTGGAACTGGCCGATGGCTGCCTCTGCTGCACGGTGCGCGGCGAGCTGGTCGACACATTGGCCGAGCTGATCGACGGCATGCAGACGGGGCGCCTGAAGCCCTTGTCGCGCATCGTGATCGAGACCACCGGCCTTGCCGATCCCGCTCCCGTCATGCAGTCGGTCATGGGCCATCCGTCGATTGCCCAGCATTTCGACCTCGACGGCGTTGTCACCGTCGTCGATGCTGTCAACGGTCTGTCGACGATCGATGCCTTCCCCGAGGCCTATCGCCAGGTCGCGGTCGCGGATCGGCTGATCCTCACCAAGAAGACACTCGCGGATGCCGGGACGATCGACCGCATCACCGCCCGGCTGCGGGCGCTCAATCCGCGTGCGCCGATCACGGATGGCGACGAGGAGCGTGCATCCCAGGCGTCGATCCTGATCAACGGCCTCTACGATCCCGGCAGCAAGATCCCGGACGTTGATCGCTGGCTGCGGGACGAGATGGCGGCAGCCGATGACCATAACCATATCGATCATGATCACCACAGCCACGACGACCATGGCCATCATCATGACCATGGTCACGCGCATCACCATCATCATCATGTCCATGACGTGAACCGCCACGGTGATCAGATCCGCTCCTATTCGATCCTGCACGATCAGCCGATCGATCCGATGGCGATCAACATGTTCATCGACCTGTTGCGCTCCACTCATGGCGAGAAGCTGCTCCGGATGAAGGCGATCGTTGCGCTCACCGATCGGCCGGACAGGCCGCTGGTGCTGCATGGGGTGCAGTCGATCTTCCACCCGCCAGTTCGGCTACCGGCTTGGCCCGAGGGCTCCGACCGCAAGACGCGACTTGTCCTGATCACCAAGGATCTGTCCGAAGACTATGTGCGGGATCTGTTCGGTGCTTTTACCGGCAAGGTCGCGATCGACCGTCCGGATCGTGCTGCCATGACCGACAATCCGCTCGCGGTGCCGGGCTTCAAGTTCTAAGCCTCTTGCTGCCCGCCCTTGCGGATGCGGAAGCGGTGGCCGGTCTCGACCTTCTCCTGGGCGAGAAGCTCGTGGCCGTCCTCATGGCAGAAATGCGGGATATCGATGCCGGCCAGCGGATCGCTGGTCTCGATCAGCAATTCCTCGCCGGCCTTCATATCCGCCAGCCTGCGCCGTGTCTTCAGAACGGGCAGGGGGCATTTCAGCCCCTTCAGGTCATAAAGGATGGCGTCGGTCATTCCGACTGCCAGAGCATCCAGAACGGTTTCTTCTTGGCCGGAGCCTCAGGTGATGTGGCGACGGGCGGCGGTGCGAGCGGGTTGGGCTGCGGCACGGGAATGTTGCTTGCGGTCTGCGTGGCCGGAGCCTGCGGAGCGGTCTGTGCCGCGGCGGCCGCGGCCGTCATAGGCTGGGCCGCCACGGGGGCTGCATTGCCGGGTGTCGACATCGGCGCCGCCGTTGCGTTGCCCGAGGCATTGCTCGCCATGCGGTTGATGGCGGCTGCGCCATCGGGTGTGGCAAGCGATGCCGGATCGACGTCATCGATATCAAGCAGCTTGCCTGCCTTCAGTGCCGAGCCTGTCGGGGCGAAGGCGAGATCCTTGGCGCGCGAGCGGCGCAGATCGGCGACCAGCGCCTTGCGCTCGGCTTCCGTCGGATCATACCAGATCTTGCCGTCGAACTTCTTCATGGCCTTGTCATAGGCCTTGTCATAGGCAGCGTTGTAGCCGGCCATGGCCATTTCCAGCGCCGGCGGCGTCGACATTGGCGGACAGGCGGCCTGGGCGTTGAAGCTCTTGCCATCACCGGCCACCTGGTTGAAGACGTATTTCTTCTCGCATACGTTCACTTCCGGCGGCCGCTTGGTCACCTCGAACTCGTCATAGCCTACCTTCAGCATCTTCCAGAAGTCGATGTGCTGGCTGTGGCGGTGGCGCGCCATGTTCTCGGCCGTCATGCGGAACGGAAAGGCCTGCAGCTGGATCGAGGTTTGCCCACCCTTGAATGCGTCGCGGGCGAAGGCGTAGATCTCCAGGATCTGCGCATCGGTCATCGAATAGCAGCCCGACGACGAGCAGGCGCCGTGGATCATCAGGTTCGTGCCGCTGCGGCCATTGGCCTGATCATAGCGGTTCGGGAAGCCTGTATTGATCGCGAGGAAATATTTGGAATTCGGGTTCAGGTGATAGGGCGTCAGCGGGTAGAAGCCCTCGGGCGCCTGCCGATCACCTTCCTTGACCTTGGGGCCAAGGCGGCCGGACCAGGCGCAGATGTCGTAGGATGCAATCAGGTCGAAGCGGTTGTTGGTCTTGGCCTTCCAGACCTCCAGCTTGCCCTCTTCCTTGAAGATGCGCAGCATGATCGGCGAATTGCGATCCATGCCCTTCTTCTGGATTTCCGCCAGGATGCGACCAGGCAGCGGCTGCTCAACCTTGTTGGCGACCTTCGGCGTATCGTAGGTCGCACTTTCCAACGTGTCGTTGCAGCCCGCTAGAGCAGCAGCGAAAACCAGGAGCAGGGCCGTTGATGTCAAGCGCATGCGCAAACGCTCTTTCCAGAACTGATATTCAGGCTCGTCTGAGCCCGGGATCAATAGTTTATAATGTCTTTCTTCACAAATTATAAACCACCGGAAACCGGTAAGCCTCATCCGCCCTCTGCCGCTATTGCGGCAAAGCGGCGGAGTGATGGCAAAACCCCTGTGACTTCAGAGATTTCTGCCGATATCGAGGAATTTTTGACGGCGATCAGTGCGCAGTTTGTCGCCCGACTGTGCGGAGAGTTCGTTGAGTGCCTTGAAAATCACATCGCCGGTGGCGTGAATGACCTTTTCCGGGGCGCGATGGGCGCCGCCGACAGGCTCCTGAATGATGCCGTCGATGATGCCGAAGCCTTTCAGGTCTTCCGCCGTGATCTTCATGTTGGTCGCGGCTTCTTTGGCGCGTGTGGAATCGCGCCAGAGGATCGAGGCTGCCCCCTCCGGCGAGATGACCGAGTAGATCGCATGCTCCAGCATGTAGACACGGTTGCCGGTGGCAATCGCGATCGCGCCGCCGGAGCCGCCTTCGCCGATCACCACCGAGATCATCGGAACCCTCAGCCCGAGGCACATTTCCGTCGAGCGGGCGATGGCTTCCGCTTGGCCACGTTCTTCGGCACCGACGCCCGGATAGGCACCGGCCGTATCGATCAGCGAGATCACCGGCAGGCCGAAACGTTCGGCCATTTCCATGACGCGGATCGCCTTGCGATACCCTTCAGGACGCGGGCTGCCGAAGTTGTGCTTGATGCGCGACTTGGTGTCGTTTCCCTTTTCCTGGCCGATCACGGCGACAGGTTGGCCACGAAAGCGAGCGAGGCCAGCCTGGATGGCGGCATCTTCGGCAAATTTGCGGTCACCTGCGAGCGGCGTGAATTCGGTGAAGAGATGTTCGGCATAATCGACGAAATGCGGACGCTGCGGATGGCGCGCAACCTGCGTCTTCTGCCAGGCGTTCAGCTTCGAATAGATATCCACCATCGCCTCGTCGACCCGGCTTTCCAGCCGGGTGATTTCTTCCGAGGTGTCGATGCTCTCGTCCTCTTCCGCGATCTTCTTCAGTTCGCGGATCTTGGCCTCAAGGTCGGAGATGGGTTTTTCGAAGTCGAGATAATTGTGCATGAACTCCGTTCCGATCGTTTGTCCCTTGGCGCTCGCCGCCCCCAGGAACCGATAGTTCCGGTCCTAATCGGGGTTTTTGGCCTGTTTTGCAAGGGGGTGATGTGTCTGGACCAGTTGCTGCAGCCGCTCGTCCAGCACATGCGTGTAGATTTGTGTCGTGGAAATGTCACTGTGGCCGAGCAGTTCCTGCACCACGCGCAGGTCTGCGCCGTTGCCGAGCAGATGGCTGGCAAAGGCATGGCGGAGAACATGCGGGGAGACGGCGGCGGCAGAAAGGCCGGCGCGGATCGCCAGATCTTTCAGCTCTCGCGCAAAGACCTGGCGGGGCAGGTGCCCCTCTTTGGATGCGGCGGGAAAGAGGAACGGGCTTGCGGCATGAACGGGGTTTTCCGCCCGGATTGCGCCATAACGGGCCAGCGCCTCGATCGCCGTGCGTGACAGCGGCACCAGCCTCTCCTTGTTGCCCTTGCCTTTGACCACGAGGAAACGCCCCTCCTGGGTCAGGACCTTGGCCGGCAGCGATACGAGTTCGCTCACCCGCATGCCGGTGGCGTATAGCAGTTCCAGAAGCGCCAGCCGGCGAATGCGCTGCGGCTGATCGGGTCCTTCCAGCCGGCTTTCCTCCTCTGCTAGCGCCAGCATGCCGCTTACATCCTCGACGGTCAGCACCTTGGGCAAAGACCGCGCCTTCTTCGGCGCATCGAGGATTGCGGTCGGGTCGTCGCCGCGCAGGTTCTCCGAATAGAGAAACTTGTAGAACTGCCGCATGGCCGACAGCCGCCTTGCCTGCGAGGTCGGCTGGAAGCCGCGATGAGACAGGTTCGCAAGATAGGCAACGAGGTCGTCACGGCTGGCATTGCCGACGGAGACCTTGCGTCCCGACAGGAAGGAGGCGAGATCGTCTAGGTCGCGTTCATAAGAGATCAGCGTGTTGGGCGCAGCTCCGCGCTCGGCGCTCAGCATTTCGAGAAAGGCTTCGACACGGGCTCGGCTGAAATCCGACATGCCTTTCTCCTTCTTGCTTATTCGACGGGGTTGATGCGCTCGGAGGGAATGCGCACCGTGACGTCCCGTTCCCTCGGTTCGACGAAGACGGCAAAGGACCACATCGTCGCATAGACCAAGCCGACCAGCGTGGCGCAAAGGAAGAGGAACCGGAAGAGTGTGGGCATCGGCAGTCCTTGAGGTTCGGTTCGTCTAGATAGGGAGAAGCGCTGCCAAGATGCAAGGCCGGGACAGCGTGGCCCGTTTGCGCCCTACGGCTTGACGCTCGCCCCCTATTTGTCAATAGGTCATGAAACAGTTGCGAACAGGCCGATGACCGATACGATCTTCAACCTTGCTCCCTCGCCCGGTGAGCGCGCCAAGTCCGCGCTGGGTCGCCGCAACCTCGTCCTCGTCGGACTGATGGGGGCCGGCAAGTCGGCCATCGGGCGCCTCGTCGCCCAGCAGCTCGGCCTGCCCTTCATCGATACCGATACCGAGATCGAGCGCGTCTCGCGCATGACCATTCCCGAACTCTTCGCTGCCTATGGCGAAGAGGAGTTCCGGGCGCTGGAAACCCGCGTCATCAAGCGGTTGATGCGTTCCGGTCCGCGCGTCGTGTCGACCGGCGGCGGTGCCTTCATCAATGACAAGTCCCGCAAGCAGATCGAACGCGGCGGCCTGTCGGTGTGGCTCAACGCGGATCTCGATGTGTTGTGGGAGCGCGTCAACAAGCGGGACCATCGGCCGCTGTTGAAGACGGAAAATCCCAAGCAGACCCTGAAGGATCTGATGGACAAGCGGTATCCCATTTACGGATTGGCGGACATTACCGTGCAGTCTCGGGACGAACGCAAGGAAGTGATCGCCGGCGAAGTGCTCACTGCTGTCATCGATCATATCGGCAAGGACGGACGCAAATGACAAAGCTCGAAACCTCGGAACGCCTGGTGCATGTGCCGCTGGGCGAGCGGTCCTATGATATCCTGATCGGTCCTGGCCTGATGGCGCGGGCCGGCGGCGAGATCACCAGCCGCATCAAGGGCCGTCGCGCCGCGATCGTCACGGACGAGAATGTCGGCGCCCGCTATCTCGACGGCCTGATGGACAGCCTGCAGACCGACGGCATTGAGGCCGTCTCCGTGACGCTGCCGGCCGGCGAAAAGACCAAGAGCTTCGACAGTCTCACCAATGTCTGCGACGTCCTGCTCGAAGCCCGGATCGAACGCAACGACACCGTGATTGCGCTTGGCGGCGGCGTCATCGGCGACCTCACCGGCTTTGCCGCCGGCATCGTGCGGCGCGGCGTGCGCTTCGTGCAGATCCCGACCTCACTTCTGTCTCAGGTCGATAGCTCTGTCGGCGGCAAGACCGGCATCAATGCCCGTCAGGGCAAGAATCTCGTCGGCATCTTCAACCAGCCGGATCTGGTGCTCGCCGATACCGACGTTCTCGACACGCTGTCGGAACGTGAATTCCGCGCCGGCTATGCCGAGGTCGCCAAATATGGGCTGATCGACAAGCCTGACTTCTTCGAATGGCTGGAAAACAACTGGCGCGAGGTCTTTGCCGGCGGTGAGGCCCGCATCGAGGCGATTGCCGTCTCCTGCCAGGCCAAAGCTGATGTGGTGGCTGCCGACGAGCGGGAAAACGGCCGCCGAGCGCTGCTCAATCTCGGCCACACATTCGGCCATGCGCTGGAGGCCGCGACGAAATACGACAGCAGCCGTCTCGTGCATGGCGAAGGCGTGTCGATCGGCATGGTGCTGGCGCATCGCTTCTCCGCTCGCATGAACCTGGTGAGCCCCGATCTTGCGGACAGGGTGGAGGCACATCTGCGCGAAGTCGGCCTGCCGACCCGCATCGACGAGATCCCCGGCGAATTGCCGCCGACCGAGGTGTTGATGGATGCCATCGCCCAGGACAAGAAGGTCAAGAGCGGCAAGCTGACCTTCATCCTGACGCGCGCGCTCGGCGAGTCCTTCGTCGCTGATGACGTTCCAGCCTCCGAGGTCGAGCGCTTCATCGAGGAGATGCGAGCGCCATGATCGAGATCCAGACCTTCCTCGTCAATCTCTCGGATTGCTGGCTGACCCTGCTGGCGATCCTGCTGCTCATCTGTGCCTCGGCCTTTTTCTCCGGTTCCGAGACGGCGCTCACCGCGACGTCACGTGCCCGAATGCACAGCATGGAAGTCAACGGCGATACGCGGGCGGGGATGGTCAATGCGCTGATCGAACGGCGCGACCGGCTGATCGGGGCACTGCTGATCGGCAACAACCTTGTCAACATCTTGGCTTCGTCGCTTACAACCAGCCTCTTTCTCGGCCTGCTTGGCGATTCCGGCGTGGCGATCGCCACGATTTTGATGACTGTGCTGTTGGTTATCTTCTCGGAAGTCCTGCCTAAGAGCTGGGCGATCTCGACTCCTGAGCGTTTCGCCCTCTTTGTGGCACCCCTGGTGCGCCCCTATGTGGCCATCGTCGGCCCGCTGTCGAGCGTCGTCAACTGGATCGTGCGCAAGCTGCTCGGTATCTTCGGCGTGTCGATCTCGGGCGAAGCCTCGATGCTGTCGGCCCATGAAGAACTGCGTGGCGCGGTGGCGTTGCTTCACCGCGAGGGAAGCGTGGTCAAGGCCGACCGCGACCGCCTCGGCGGCGTTCTCGATCTCGGCGAACTTGAAGTCTCCGACATCATGATCCACCGGACTGCGATGCGGGCGGTCAATGCCGACGAACCGCCCGAGCTTGCCATCCGCACGATCCTCGAAAGCCCCTACACGCGCATGCCGGTCTGGCGCGGTGCGACCGACAACATCATCGGTGTCATCCACGCCAAGGACCTGATCCGGGCGCTCGCCGAACCCAATGTCGAGCCGCAGGATCTGGATATCGTCAAGATCGCCCAGAAGCCGTGGTTCGTGCCCGACACCACAAACCTTAAAGACCAGCTCAACGCTTTCCTGCGCCGCAAGACGCATTTCGCCGTCGTCGTAGACGAGTATGGCGAAGTGCAGGGCGTGGTCACGCTGGAAGATATTCTGGAAGAGATCGTCGGCGATATCTCCGACGAGCACGATCTCGAAATCCAGGGCGTTCGCCAGGATAGCGATGGCTCGATCGTGGTCGATGGCGGCGTGCCGATCCGCGACCTTAACCGCGCCATGGACTGGCAGCTGCCGGACGAAGAGGCAACGACGATCGCCGGCCTCGTGATCCACGAATCGAAAACGATCCCGGAAGAGCGCCAGGCCTTCACCTTCTATGGCAAGCGTTTCATCGTGTTGAAGCGCGAGAAGAACCGGATTACCCGGCTGCGCATTCGGCCGATCGAGACGACCGAAACGCCCGCCTGAGCGACCACTCGTCGTCTTACCAGCGGGTCGCCTCGCCCGGTGCGGCCGGCTCGATGGCCAGCGCATGCAGCCCCGCGTCGATTTCCGGCTTCAGGAGATCATTGACGGCCCGGTGGCGGGCGAGCCGCGTCATGCCGGCAAAGGCCGGTGCCACGATGCGCACCCGCATATGGGTCTCGCCCGTGCCGGTGATGTCAGGCTGGTGGCCTGCATGCTGGGCGCTTTCGTCGATCACGACGAGCCTTTCCGGCGCGAAGGTCTCGGTGAGTTTCGCCTCGATCCGTTCGCGGAGCGACATCGCGTGTTCCCTTTGGCACTGCTTCGGATAAAGCCCCACAAAGCGCTGAACATTCCCGTTTGTCAATTCTTGTCGCGCCCTCGTCTGCGCCCCATAATTAGCGCATGAAACTCGACTCGAAATACTTCGATCCGATCCGCACCAAGCGACGTCGCGCGGCGGAGCCGGAACAATCCGATCCAACCTGCCAATGGGACGGCTGCAACAAGCCAGGTGCCCATCGCGCACCCGTGGGTCGGCATGCAGAGGGTCAGTTCTTCCTGTTCTGCTTCGAGCACGTCAAGGAATACAACAAGGGCTACAACTACTTCTCGGGCCTCTCCGACAACGAGATCGCGCGTTACCAGAAGGAGGCGATCACCGGTCATCGCCCCACCTGGACCGTCGGCGTCAACAAGGCTGCAAAGTCCAGCCCGCTGCACTCGACCATGCGGTCGGGATCGGCTGCGTCACAGGCGCGCATGAAGGATCCGTTCGGCTTCGTTCAGCAGGGGCGCGGTGGGGCCTCGCGCTACCAGGCGGCGGACCGGAAACTCAAGACTTTGGAGGCGAAAGCGCTGGACACGCTCGGACTGACCATCAGCGCCACGCCGACGGATATCAAGACCCGGTACAAGGAGCTTGTAAAAAAACACCATCCTGACGCAAATGGCGGAGACAGGGCTTCGGAAGAGCGTTTTCGCGCTGTCATTGAAGCCCACAAATTGTTAAAGCAGGCCGGTTTCTGTTAGTCCGAATACACAAGCAGCGATGACATGCGGCCGGTCGGTGGCGCCCGGCATGGAGAAACGATGAGCAAAATTGATCTTGATATTACCAATCTCCCCGACACCACCGTGTCGGTGCGCGAGGTCTTTGGTATCGACAGCGATATTCGGGTGCCTGCCTATTCCAAGGGTGACGCCTATGTGCCGGACCTCGATCCGGACTATCTTTTCGACCGTGAAACCACGCTCGCCATTCTCGCAGGCTTTGCCCATAATCGCCGCGTCATGGTCTCCGGCTTCCACGGCACGGGTAAGTCGACCCATATCGAGCAGGTCGCCGCCCGCCTCAACTGGCCCTGCGTGCGCGTCAACCTCGACAGCCATGTCAGCCGTATCGATCTCGTCGGCAAGGACGCCATTGTCCTCAAAGACGGCAAGCAGATCACCGAATTCAAGGACGGCATCCTGCCCTGGGCCTACCAGCACAATGTCGCGCTCGTCTTCGACGAATACGATGCCGGTCGCCCGGATGTCATGTTCGTCATCCAGCGCGTGCTGGAAAGTGCCGGCCGCCTGACGCTGCTCGACCAGAGCCGCGTCATCCGCCCGCATCCCGCCTTCCGTATTTTCGCGACCGCCAACACGGTCGGCCTCGGCGATACCACCGGCCTCTATCACGGCACGCAGCAGATCAACCAGGCCCAGATGGACCGCTGGTCGATCGTGACCACGCTGAACTACCTGCCGCATGACAAGGAAGTCGATATCGTCTGCGCCAAGGTCAAGAGCTTCGGCGCGACGGCTGAAGGCCGCGACACCGTCGCGCGCATGGTCCGCCTTGCCGATCTCACCCGCGCCGCCTTCATCAACGGCGACCTGTCGACCGTCATGAGCCCGCGTACCGTCATCACCTGGGCGGAAAACGCGGAGATCTTCGGCGATGTCGCCTTTGCCTTCCGCGTCACCTTCCTCAACAAGTGTGACGAGCTGGAGCGCACACTGGTGGCCGAACAGTATCAGCGTGCCTTCGGCGTCGAACTCAAGGAAAGTGCGGCCAACATCGTGCTTGGCGCATAAGGACCGAACAGCATGGCAGTGCGGGGCGACAATTCGAAGGCCAAGGCCGGCGGTGTGGTGGACATGGAGCCGATGCGCCGGGCCATCACCGGCTGCGTACGCTCGATTGCGGGTGATCCGCAGGTCGAGGTCTCCTTCGCCAATGACCGCCCCGGCATTGCCGGTGAACGCATCCGCCTGCCGGAACTATCCAAGCGCCCAACCGCTCATGAACTCGCCGTGACCCGTGGTCTCGGCGATTCCATGGCATTGCGGCTTGCCTGCCATGACCAGAAGGTCCATGCGGCCATGGCGCCGCAAGGGACCGACGCCCGCTCGATCTTCGATGCCGTCGAGCAGGCGCGGGTCGAGTCGCTCGGCTCACTGCGCATGCCGGGTGTCGCCAGCAACATCCACTCGATGAACACCGAGAAATATGCCAAGGCGAATTTCTCGACGATCAGCCGCCAGGAAGATGCGCCGATCCAGGAAGCCGTCGCCATGCTGGTGCGCGAAAAGCTCACCGGCCAGAAGGCGCCCGAATCCGCCGGCAAGGTGCTCGATCTCTGGCGTCCCTTCATCGAGGACAAGGCCGGTGCCGACCTCGACAACCTCGCCTCCGTCATCGAAGACCAGCAGGCGTTTTCCCGCGTGATCCGCCACATGCTCTCGTCCATGGAAATGGCCGAGGACATGGGTGACGAGGAGGAGCAGGGCGAAGACGACCAGTCCACCGACGAGGAACAGCCGCGCAGCGGCGAGCAGGACCAGGAAAGCGCCGAGGAAGAGGCCGGCCAGGATTCCGCCCCCGCCGAAGACAGCGAAGCCTCGCAGGAACAACTCGACGACGGCGAAATGGACGGTGCCGAGATCTCCGAAGAGGAGATGTCGGACGAGGGCGACGACGACAGCGAAACACCCGGCGAAATGCGCCGTCCGGCGACCCCCTTCGACGATTTCAACGAGAAGGTCGACTACAAGATCTTCACGGAGGATTTCGACGAGGAAATCACCGCGGAAGAGCTGTGCGACGAGGCTGAACTCGACCGGCTGCGCGCCTTCCTCGACAAACAGCTCGCCCATCTCCAGGGCGCCGTCGGCCGGCTTGCCAACCGTCTGCAGCGCCGCCTGATGGCGCAGCAGAACCGCTCCTGGGATTTCGATCTCGAAGAAGGTTACCTCGACCCCGCGCGGCTAACCCGTCTGATCATTGACCCCATGCAGCCGCTCTCCTTCAAGAAGGAGAAGGACACCAAGTTCCGCGATACCGTCGTGACGCTGGTCATCGACAATTCCGGCTCGATGCGCGGTCGCCCGATCACGGTTGCCGCCTCCTGCGCCGATATTCTCGCCCGCACGCTGGAGCGCTGCGGCGTTAAGGTCGAGATCCTCGGCTTCACCACCAAGGCCTGGAAGGGCGGCCAGAGCCGCGAATCTTGGCTTGCCGGTGGCAAACCGCCGGCACCCGGTCGCCTCAACGACCTGCGCCACATCATCTACAAGTCGGCGGACGCCCCCTGGCGCCGGTCGCGGCGCAATCTCGGCCTGATGATGCGTGAAGGCCTGCTCAAGGAAAACATCGACGGCGAGGCGCTGATGTGGGCGCATAACCGCCTGATCGGCCGCCGCGAACAGCGCAAGATCCTGATGATGATCTCGGACGGCGCCCCGGTCGACGATTCGACGCTGTCGGTCAATCCGGGCAATTATCTGGAGCGGCATCTGCGCGCCGTCATCGAACAGATCGAGACGAAGTCGCCGGTCGAACTGCTCGCCATCGGCATCGGCCACGACGTCACGCGTTACTATCGCCGCGCCGTCACCATTGTCGATGCCGACGAACTGGCGGGCGCGATGACCGAACAGCTCGCCTCGCTGTTCGAGGACAAGGCCTCGGGTGGCAGCGGACGGCGCCGGCGTGCCTGAGCCGGGCCGTCTTCGTCAGCTCACCACTTACCTCGCAGCAAGCGTTTGCGTGGTCCTGCTCGCCGCCTGCACGGCGCCGGCGGAGATCCCTGCGGGCGATGTGCTCGCGATCCCGGTCGACAGCACAGTCATTTCCAATCTCGACGGCATGACGGCGACACTCGGCGGTGCGCCGACAATGGTGCCCGGCCTTACCTTCCTCGGCGGCATCGAGCTGTCGTCGCCTGAGCCGCTGTTTGGCGCGTTCTCCTCGGTCCGGTTCCGTGACAGGGAACGCTTCCTCGGCGTCTTCGACACCGGCTATTTCATCGAAGGGCGTATCACGCGCGATCGGGCAGGGCGCCTGTCGGGCGTCGCCGATATCAGGCTTGCGCCGTTGCTTGATGCCTCCGGGCAGATCAGCCCGTTCAAATACATGGTCGATGCAGAGAGCCTGGCGCTTGATGGCGACCGGGCCTATGTCGGCTTCGAGCAGCGCCACCGCGTCGTTGCCTATGCGCCCCTGTCCGATCTCGGCCATGCCCGGGCCTCGGCGCCCTTGCCGCTTCCCTTTGACATCGGTCGTTTGCGCAGCAATGGCGGCATCGAGGCGCTGGTGTTGTCGCCACCTGCCAGTCCGCTCGCCGGCGCGCTGATCGCCTTGTCGGAGAAGAGCGTCGACGAGAACGGCAATAATTACGCCGGCATACTCTCCGGGCCGCTTCAGGGCGAATTCCGGGTGAAGCCGCATGACGGCTTCGAAATCACCGACGGTGCCTTTCTGCCGAATGGTGACCTGTTGTTGCTGGAGCGGCGTTTCTCGATCGCGACGGGTGTCGGCATGCGCCTGCGGCGCATCGAGGGCTCGACGATCCGGCCCGGTGCCGTCATCGACGGGACGATCATCTTCGAGGCGGATAACCGCTCGCAGATCGACAATATGGAAGGTTTGGATGCAATCGTTGCCGAGGATGGCTCGGTACATCTGATCGTCGTCTCTGATGACAATCATTCCATCCTGCAGCGGACGCTGATGCTGGAATTCCGCCTGGATCGGTAAAACCGTCCCGTCAAAACAGACAAAGAAAAAGGCCAGCGCCTTATCCCGGCGCTGGCCTTTCTTCATGTCGATATGCGGTGTTTTCAGGCTGTCCGTTCAAGCTGCGGCATGGGACGCAGCACGCTCATCAATGCGCCGTAGGGCAAGAGCATCACCACGCCGATCAGCATCTTCACGCTGAAGTCGGCGATCGCCCAGGAGATCCAGCGCGGGGCTTCCGCGCTCAGCACGCCGAGGATCGGGGCGGCCGCAATGGCGAAGTCGTCATTCGGGCCGATGAAGCCGAAGACCGGGGCAAAGGAGAGCGAGAAGAAGATCACCGTGTCGAGCACCGAACCGATCACTGAGCCCATCAGCGGGGCCTTCCACCAGGACTGGCGGCGCAGGCGGTTGAAGACGGTGATGTCGAGCAGTTGGCCGACCAGGAAGGCCGAGCCGGAGGCGACCGCGATGCGCGGCGTGGCCAGGGCGACGGAGAGGATGACGCCGGCGATGAAGCCGACAAACACCACCTTGCGGGCCGCCGTCGGGCCGAACTGACGGTTAGTCAGGTCCGTGACGAGGAAGGCCACCGGATAGGTGAAGGCGCCGAAGGTCAGGAGATCGGCGAGATTGATGCCGGCGAGCGTTCCTTCGAGCGAAAACTGCACGAGGAAGTTCGAGGCGACGACGATCAACGTCATGAACAGGCTGTAGGCGATAAAATAGCGTGCGCTCAGCATTTTTTTATCCTGGGTGATGCCACCAGTTGGAGGGACAATACTGTGAGATCAAGGGCGTCATGCTGCGGGCCGTTCTGGCCTGCGGTCATGCTCCCAAACGAAAAGGCTTGCCCGGATGCCCGGCCAAGCCTTGATCGTTCATTCCGATAAGCGGCGATTACGCGGCTTCGGCGGTCTTCTTGGCGATCTGGCGACGCAGCAGACGGGCGCGCATGCTCAGTTCGTTTTCCGAAGCCTTCAGAAGGAAGGCGTCGAGGCCACCGCGATGCTCGACCGTGCGCAGGGCAGCAGCCGAAACGCGCAGGCGGAAACGCTGGTTCAGAGCGTCCGAGATCAGCGTAACGTCGCACAGGTTCGGCAGGAACCGGCGCTTGGTCTTGTTGTTCGCGTGGCTTACATTGTTGCCCGACTGGACGCCCTTGCCGGTCAATTCGCAACTGCGGGACATGGTACACCTATTGTTTTTCTAGGCCATCGCATCGCCACCGGTCACATGCCGGTGAGGCAATCCAACAGCGTCTGATTGGAAAGTTGCGGTTCTATAGTCAGTGAGAACCTGCCCGTCAAGCCAAACCTTGGATTTTCCGGGCTGCCGCGCTCTCTTACGTTATTTTGTTGCCATAGTCCAACGGCATGGATGGATGCATATCCATGCCGGAGCCCCGGCATTTCCCCACATGGAGATGGTGTCCTTGCGTCGAACCGCTCTCGTTCTTGCCGCTTCCCTCGTATCCGCCTCGGTGCTCGTTCTCGCAGAGCCAGGACAGGCTGCGGATTACCGCTATGACACGGCTTACAGTGTCTCCCTCGGCATCCTGCCGATCGCCCGGCTCACCTTTCGCACGCAGGTGACGAATGATCGCTACCAGATTTCCGGCCGTTTCCACTCGTCCGGGCTCGTCGATTTTGTCCGCGAGATTTCCGCCGACAGCACTGTGTCCGGCCTTTATGCGGGAAACCGATTGCAGCCTGAGCGTTACAGGCTCGACTACCGGAGCGGCAGCAAGAAGAGCCGCTACACCATCACCTATGCCAATGGCAGCGCTATTGAGACCAAGGTCGAGCCGCCGCCGAAGCCGCGGCCGAAATCCTGGGTGCCGGTGACCGATGCCGAGCTCAAGTCGGTGCTCGACCCGATCGGCGCTCTGCTGATCCCGGGCGATGCCGATGTTTGTTCCCGCACTCTGCCGATCTATGATGGGGAAAGCCGCATGGACCTGGTGCTTGCGCCCGGCGGCACGGCCCCGTTCACCGCCGGCAAGGCGAGCGGTGAGGCGGTCGTCTGCACCGTTCGTTATGTCCCCGTCTCCGGCTACAAAAAGGGCCGCAAGGATATCGAATATCTGAAGTCGGTGACGGGCATGGAGATCTGGTTTGCCAAGACCGCGACGCTGAAGCTATATGCTCCTGTCTATGCCAAGATCCCGACCCGTTACGGAACGGTGCATGTCTCGGCCGAGGCGTTCGACGGATAATGAGGGGGCGGACCCCGTCAATAGGGTAGCGCATGAAGACCAGGGCGACGCTGATCGGGTTCACCGCCATCCTGATGTGGTCCTTTCTGGCCCTGATGACAGCGGCGTCTGGGACCATGCCGCCGTTTCAGCTCTCGGCCATCACCTTTGCCATCGGCAGCCTGCCGGGCCTCATCCTGTTCGCCGCCCGGCCGGAGCGCCTGAAGGCATTGCGCCAGCCACCAAAAGTCTGGCTTGCCGGGGTCGGCGGGCTGTTCGGCTATCATTTCCTCTATTTCACGGCGCTCCGAAATGCGCCGGCCGTCGAGGCAGGCCTCATCGCCTATCTCTGGCCTCTGCTGATCGTGGTCGGCTCCGCCCTGCTGCCGGGTGAAAAGCTTGGCTGGCACCACATTGTCGGTGCGCTTGCCGGGCTTGTCGGGACGTTCCTGATCGTCGCCAAGGATGGTCTCGCCTTCGATCCGACCTACAGCCTGGGTTATGCCGCCGCCTTTCTCTGCGCCTTCACCTGGGCCGCCTATTCGCTGATCAGTCGCAAATTCGAGGCCGTCTCGACCGATGTCGTGACCGGCTTCTGCCTCGCCACCTCGATCCTCTCGCTTGTCTGCCATCTCGGGCTTGAGGCCACCGTCTGGCCCGAAGGCCTGTCGCAATGGCTCGCCGTGGTCGGCCTCGGCCTGCTGCCGGTCGGGCTTGCCTTCTACGTCTGGGATTACGGCGTCAAGAATGGCGACATCCCGATCCTCGGGGCTTGCAGCTATGCGGCCCCGCTGCTCTCGACCCTCAACCTGATCATTTTTGGGTTCGGCGAGTTTACGACCACTATTGGCCTGTCCTGCGTGCTCATCACCGGTGGTGCGGTGCTCGCGGCCAAGGATATGGTGCTGCGCAAGACAGACGGGATCGGCTAGACGGGAGAGGCGATGGGCAGTGCGACCGGCATTCTTGCGCTTTCGGTTGCACTCGGCACCAGCTACCTCTGTATGCTGCCGCGCGAAAAGACGGCTCTGCGGGCCGTCTGGAAGACCCTGCCGGTCCTGCTGCTCTGCGTTTATGCGATCGCTGTCGGCGCCTCTTCGCTTCTCGCCCTAGCCTTGTTTCTCGGCGCGCTTGGGGACCTCTCGCTCGCCTTTGAGGGAGACAGAGCCTTCATTCGCGGCGTCGTCGCCTTCCTTTTCTCGCACATCGCCTATATCGGCCTGCTCGCCGGGCTCTCCGACCCGATGCTCGCTCTTGCCGAACCCTGGCGGATTGTCGGAGGTCTCATCGTTGCCGTCTTCACCTGCGGCGTGCTCGCCCGGATCTGGCGATCGGCCGGAGACATGGCCCGTCCGATCGCGCTTTACGTCGTGGTCTTCATGGTTTTGGTCTGGCTGACGCTCGGCCTCGTCAATCCGCTGACCTTCGTCGGTGCCGCGCTGTTCATCCTCTCGGATGTCATCCTCACCATCCGCAAATACTGGACAGGTCCCGGCCATCCGATCGACGGGCTCGCCGCCCATGTCGTTTGGGTGACCTACTTTGCCGCCCAGTTGATCCTGACGGTGACCTTGTCGCAGGTCTAATCCTGCTATCGCCCCGGTGCCCAGCCGGGTGGCGCCATTTCGAAAACGGAAAAATCGAAGCCCGGCGCCACGGTGCAGCCGACCAGCGTATAGGCCCCCAGGCTCTCGGCCGATTGCCACTCATCGGCCTCGATGATCGCCTGTGGCCGCTCGCCGGCCAAAAGATCGGGCCCCAGTCGCACGGTCTCTTGCGTCACGCCGTCCTTCGAGCGGTGCAGGGCGAGTGCCGCGCCGGAATAGTAGTGCCAGGCTTCCGAGGCATCCCTGACTTTGTGCCAATGCGAACGCTCGCCCGCCTCCAGCAGGTAGTAGATCGCCGTCGAATGACCGCGTGACCCGCCATTGGCATCGCGAAAGGTCTCGACATACCAGCCACCCTCGGGATGGCGCTGCATGCCGAGGGCCTGGATGATGTCTTTCGCCTGCATCAGAAATTGTCCTTGCGCTTGCGGATCTCGGCAAAGACCTCGTCATTGGCCGCCGTTTCCATGCCCAGCGTCTTGCGGATGTCCGGATCGCCGGCGCGCAGGAAGGGGTTGGTCTCCTTCTCCAGGCCGATCGTCGTCGGAATTGTGAAATCGCCACGGGCGCGCTGCGCTTCGATCACCTCGGCGCGGGTCTTCAGCCGCATGTTGCCGGGATCGATGGTCAGAGCAAAACGGGCGTTGGACAGCGTGTATTCATGGCCGAAATAGACAATGGTCTCTTCCGGAAGCTCGGCCAGCTTCTGCAGCGAATGCCACATGTCCATGGCAGACCGCTCGAACAGGCGGCCACAGCCGAGGGCAAACAGCGTGTCGGCGGCAAAGAGCAGCATATCCTCGGACAGATAGTAGCAGATATGCCCCGCCGTATGCCCCGGGGTCTCGATCACACGGACCGGATGGGCGCCGAACATGAACTCGTCGCCGTCGGCCACGGTGCGGTCGATGCCGGGGATCGCAGCGGCCTCGTTGCGCGGGCCGATGATCTCACAGCCATAGGCTTCCTTGAGCGCGAGGTTGGCCTCGACATGGTCGCCGTGATGGTGGGTGGTGAAGATGTGGGTGATCGTCCAGCCGCGCTTTTCCGCCGCGGCCTGGATCGGCGCCAGTTCCGGCGCGTCGATGCAGGCCGTCAATCCGGATTCAGGGCAATGCAGAAGTACGCCGAAGTTGTCACTTCGGCACAGGAAGACCTCGATCTGTAGTGATTTCATTGTTTTACCGTTTCTTGTCCCGCCTCTTTGACGCAAATGTAGCTTGTTGCGCCTTGAGTTCCAATCGCCGGCTGCTAACAATAAGTTCATGCATGTCGATATCGTCGATCTACGCCAGTTTTATTACACCATGCTCGGGCGTGTGGCGGAGCAATCGATTGCGCTGGCGCTTTCTTCTGTGTGGGCGCGGCTGCCGCAGGAGCGTCTTGTCGGCCTCGGCTATTGCATTCCCTTCCTTGAGCGCTTTCGCGCCGATACCGAGCGCACCATGGCCTTCATGCCGGCCGGACAAGGGGCCGTGAACTGGCCGGTGGGCGAGCCGTCGGCCACGACGCTGGTCTTCGAGGAAGAGCTTCCCTTGCCCGACAGCTCCGTCGACCGGGTGCTGATGGTGCATTCTCTGGAATTCGCCGAGAACCCGCGCGAGACCTTGAAGGAGATCTGGCGGGTGCTGGCGCCGGGCGGGCGCCTCGTCATCGTCGTTCCCAACCGGCGCGGGGTCTGGGCGCGGATGGAGCATACGCCGTTCGGGTCGGGCCGGCCCTATTCGCGCGGCCAGTTGACGGCGCTCCTGCGGGAAACCAACTTCACCCCAGGCGCCACCGTCGAGGCGCTGTTCTTCCCCCCGTCGAAAATTCGCGCCATTCTGCGTCTGCGCCAGGCCTTTGAACGCATGGGGCGGCTGCTCTGGCCGGCCTTTTCCGGCGTCATCGTCGTCGAAGCGCAAAAGCGTCTCTACCAGGGCCTGCCGGTCGCCTCGCGCGCCTCCCGCCGTGTCTTCGCCCCGGTCCTGGCGCCGCAGGGCATCCCCACCACACGAAGCCTGCCGCGCCAGCCCTGACGGGCCCGCCGGCGAACAGGGCGTGGCGCGAGCCTGCCTCGACAAATGGCCATTTCCGCTTTATTCCCAACGCTGTGAAGGGCACGGGACGTTCCGCGCCTTCAACATCGAAGTCATGGAACACCGCTGATGTCTGAAATCCTGTTCGACCGCATCGCCCTGATCGGCATCGGCCTCATCGGCTCGTCGATCGCCCGCGACATCAAGAAGCTCGGTCTCGCCCGCAATGTCGTCATCTCGACGCGCAGCGCCGAGACGCTGAAGCGCGCGGAAGAACTGGAACTGGGCACGGTCTACACCACCTCGGCGGCAGATGCGGTCAAAGATGCCGATCTTGTCATCGTCTCCGTCCCCGTTGGGGCCTCGGAGGCCGTCGCGCAACAGATCGCCCCGCATCTGAAAACCGGCGCCATCGTCACCGATGTCGGTTCGACCAAGGCTTCCGTCATCGCCCAGATGGCACCGCATATGCCCGAAACGGTGCATTTCATCCCCGGTCATCCGCTCGCCGGCACCGAAAAATCCGGCCCGGATGCCGGTTTCTCCGGCCTGTTCAAAGGGCGCTGGTGCATCTTCACGCCGCTGCCGGGCACGGATCGCGCGGCGCTTGACCGGCTCAGCACCTTCTGGAAGGCATTGGGTTCGATGATCGACGAGATGGACCCGCAGCACCACGACAAGGTGCTGGCGATCGTCTCGCATCTGCCACACATCATTGCCTACAACATTGTCGGCACGGCCGACGACCTGGAAGCCGTGACGGAATCGGAAGTCATCAAGTATTCGGCCTCGGGTTTCCGCGATTTCACCCGTCTCGCGGCCTCGGATCCGACCATGTGGCGGGATGTCTGCCTGCACAACAAGGACGCGATCCTCGAAATGCTGGCACGGTTTTCCGAAGACCTCGCCTATTTGCAGCGCGCGATCCGCTGGGGCGAGGGCGACAAGCTGTTCGAACTCTTCTCGCGCACCCGCACCATCCGCCGGTCGATCGTCCAGGCGGGCCAGGATGTCGATTCGCCCGATTTCGGCCGCCACGCGCTCGACAAGTAGCCGTCAACGCGCTCAGAGCGGCGGGAGCTGACCGAGCGGGATGAAGCCCAGCATGGCGACGCCATTCTGGATGGTGATTTCGGCCGAGCCGTCGTCACGACCGAGCGTCAGCACGCGCAGAACCTTCGCCACGTCATCGAAGGTGTCTTTCTTGTCCGGATAGGCCGTCTTCAGCGTATCCCGCCAGGCGCGGATCTTCTCGATTTCGATCCGGATCGAGCCGGAAATCAGTCCGTCGTCGCCGACCGAGAAGGGACCGCTCAGTGTGACGACGCGCCCTTCACCGAGATCGACCACCATCCGCCGCAGCTCCCCTTTGGTGCCGTAGAGCTGTTGGCGATGGGCGAGGCGTGGATCGAGGAGCCCGCCCCGGTCGACGAAGGTCGCATCAAGGCTGGCGGACACGGGTGGCAGCGCGATCGCGCTCCCGTCGAAGGTCACTGCCGTGTCGCGGATCAGCGCCGCATAGTCGAGATTGCCGTCGTTCTGGCGCACATGGGTTTCCAGGTGCGGCGTCATGACCTGCAACTGCATGCTCGATACGGTCGAAGTCAGCTGGGCCTTCAGGTCGGTCAGCTCCATCGAACTGCGCTGCAGGCCGGTCAGGCCCGCGCGGAAGCTTGAGCGCAGATCGCCCCATTGCAACACCGCGTTGAAGCCGAGTGCGGACCGGATCTCTGCGGGGCCGTCCATCTCCCACACGACATGGCCCGGGTCATAGACCTGGGCTGCCGCGCGCACCGGACCGGACGAGGCGGAGATGCCTTGGAAATTGTCGTCGAAGGACAGCCGGTCGCAGTTCAGCCGGAAGCGGAAGGGATAGCCGCCCATGGTGGCATTGTCGCATTTGGCCGAGACACCGGCCGGATTGCCGCCGGAAAAGAAGCCGGTGATGCGATTTCGCAGAAATTCTGCGGCATAATACCAGGCGACACTATAGACAGCGATGAAGAGGACGATCAAAACGCCGAGCAGGAGCACCTTGCGACTGGTCGGGCTTTGCGGCGCTGTCGACGGCACGGCCATGGAAGTTTCCTCGCTGCGAGTTTTCTATTTCTTGGATTGGCCTGCGATATGGACGAATTTTGGGTCTTTGGCTACGGTTCGCTGATGTGGAACCCAGGCTTTCCCTATGAGGAAAGACTGACGGCGCGTCTTCTCGGTTATCGCCGGTCTCTCTGCGTGCGCTCCTACGTGCATCGCGGGACGGAGGAGCGGCCAGGCCTCGTTCTCGGTCTCGATCGTGGCGGCTCCTGCAAGGGCGTCGCATTCCGGGTGCCGGCCGAGGCATGGCCGGAAACGCTCAGCTATCTGCGTGAGCGCGAACTGGTCACCAGCGTCTATCTCGAACGTTCCGTGCGCCTCACGCTCAGCGACGGGCGTCAGGTGTCCGGGCTCGCCTATGTGATCGACCGGGCCCATACGCAATATGCCGGTGCCGTGAGTGTCGAGGAGGCAGCGCGCATCGTACATGGCGCGGTTGGCCGGTCGGGCGCCAATCCTGTTTATGTTGCCAATACGGTCGAGCATCTGCGCGAACTCGGCATCCGCGACCAGTGGCTGGAAAGTGTCGTTGCTGCCATCGCCACCCTCGAACAGGCCGGCTGACATCTATAACCCGATCAGGCCGCGCCCAGTTCCTTCAGGCGTTGCACAGCCGTCAGCGGCAAAGGCAGCGTCGGATTGTCGCGCGCCGTCTTGACCAGCAGTTCGTCGCTCGCCTGTTCCAGGTCATGCATCAGCTTGTCGTGGAAGGTGTCCGGATCGAGGCCGGGCTGGATCGGCGGCAAGATTCGCACGGTGAAATGGCCGGGGAAACGCAGGAACTTGCGCCTTGGCCAGAACAGGCCGGGATGCATGGCGACGGGAACGACGGGAACGTTCAGGTCGCGGTAAAGCCGGGCGATTCCATACTTGTATTCCGGTGCGGCCCCTGGCGGACGCCGCGTGCCTTCCGGATAGATGATCAACTGCCGGCCGGTCGCCATTTCCAGCTTGGTGCGCTCGATCACCTGGGCCATGACCTTGCCCTTGGCGCCGCGATTGACCGGGATCATTCGCTGCTTGGCGATGTACCAGCCGAAGATCGGGATCCAGGTCAGTTCGCGCTTGAGAATGTAGACGGGGTCGTCGAGATAGGGCAGCAGCGCATAGGTGTCCCAGAAGGACTGGTGTTTCGGCGCCAGGATGTAGCCGCCCTTCGGAATGTTCTCCAAACCCTCGACCGTAAAGGTCGTGCCGACGATCGTCCGCATCAGCCAGTGGCAGGATTTCGCCCAGTTCTTCGGAATGAAATAGGCGCGCTTGCGCGGCAGCAGGAAGTAGATCGGCGACAGGAAAATCATCCGAAGGATGAGGTTCGCATAGAAGGCGGTGTTGAACAGGATGGACCGGAAGGCAATCATGAAGGGGCTCTCTCGACGTGCAGGTCGTGCTTAGACCAAAAGCGGCGCCAGCAAAAGCGGCAGAGAGCGAAGAGACGTCAGGAGTTTCGGCCAGATTCGGTTATTTCTCCGTTCGGCCGCAGACCCTGATCGCGGCTCCAGCCAGTCACACCCCTAACATAGGCGATAATGGTCTTGCCGTATTCGAACAGCATGGTGCGCATGGCATCCGGCTCGCTGTACCAGGCCCTGGTCTTCAGATCCGAGGCGACGACCGGATAACCGACAAATTGCGTGCCCGGGTCGCTGCGCCGCAGTTCCATCAGGCTGCGGGCGAGGTGGTAGTTGCTGGTGACGACCAGAACGGAGCGGTAGCCCTTGTCGCGGATCCACAAGGCCGTTTCATTGGCATTGCCGATGGTGTCGATGGCGGAATAGCCGATATCGACGCAACAGTTGAAGATGTCGGGCGAGGCGCGCGTCGCGCGGCGGATCTGGCCGGCGGTGGTGCGCGGATTGACGCCTGAAATCAGCAGTCGTTTGCCATAGCCCCGCTTCAACAGGTCGATGGCCTGCTCGATCCGCTGGTAGCCACCCGTGAGGACGACGATTGCATCGGCCTTGGCGACCTCGGGCGGACGCATATTGGTGACCTGATCGGCAAAGACGAGGAAGCCGGCGACAACGGCCGCGATCAGGAGCAGGACCAGGATGCCGCCATAGCGCAGCACCCGCCGGATGATGCCGCGGCGGGCAAACAGTCCGGCGTTCTGGCCAGGGGCCGCGCCATCGTGCAAGGGCTCGTTCTGCGTCATGCGGTCTATGCTCATTCAGCGTGAATCGCCGGGATCTCCCACACCGAACAGGCGGCTTTAAGGCGAGTCAACAAGCAAAAATTCATCAGTCATCCAGCAGCCCGTCGGTGCGGGCCGGGTCAGAGCGGATCAGGTCGATCTCGTAAATCGTGCGCATCACCGTGATCCGCGCGGTGATCGTGGTCAAAAGGGCAATGACGATCATCGTGGCGAAAATGCCGAGATAGCCTGTCCAGCCGATCGTGAACGTGCCGAACAGGGCCGTTGCCTGGTCGCTCTCCGGGGTGGCCAGCGACCGGCTCTGCCAGAAGCTGGCGAGCGCAAAGAGACCGGCCGCCAGCACGCCGCCGGCCGCTGCTCCCTTGAGGCTGATCTTCAAGAAATGCTTCTGGAATTCCTGCGCCACGAAGCTGCCTTCGGCGCCGACGAAATGCAGCACCTCGATGATGTGGCGATTGCCCGAGAGCGCGCCACGCGTGGCAAAGACCACCGTCAGCACCATGGCGGTAAAGACGAGAACAAGCACGCCAGCGCCGATCAATACGGTCGTATGGGCCATCTGCACCAGCCGGTTCACCCAGGTGCGGTGGTCGTCGAGAAAGGCTTGGGGCACCTCTTCTTTCAACAGCGCACGCATCGCCTCGAAATCCGGCGGATTGGTCTCGTCGATGGTGACGACGATCAGCCGCGGTATCGGCAGGTCTTCGAGATTGAGGCCGGTGCCGAGCCAGGGTTCCAGCAGGCGGGCTGTCGCGCTGTCGTCCATGATCTGGCCGTCGCGGGTGCCGACGAAAGTCAGCGCCAGGTCGCGCGCCTTGACCAGTGCCGCTCCCATGTCCAGCCCGTCCTCGGGCTTGATCTGGATGGTGATCTCGCGGGAAATCTGGCTCTGCCAGCCGGTTGCCGTGGCGCGTACCATGGAGACGGCGCCGAGCGTCAGGCAGGCGAGGAAGGCCATGATGGCGATCACCACCATCAGTGCATTGCCCTGAATGTTCGAGGGCGGCAGGATCGGCGCGGTGGGCCTGACCGTCATTTCCACACGGCGCTTCGGCTGCTTTGGCTCGGCTTTCGTCCGCTCATTCATAGATGTCGAGCCGCCCGTCGGTGAGGATCATGCGCCGCGCATCGACCTGGTCCATCAGGGCCAGATCATGGGTCGCGATGATGACGGCGGTTCCCAGCCGGTTGAGCTCGAGGAAGAGGCTGAGCAGGCGTCTGGCCATCGGCGGATCGACATTGCCGGTCGGTTCGTCGGCGAGCAGGATCTCCGGCCGGTCGATCAGCGCGCGGGCGATCGCGACGCGCTGCTTCTCGCCGCCCGAGAGCACCGGCGGCAGCACATTGATGCGCTCCCCGAGCCCGACCCACTTCAACAACTCGATCACATCCTGCTTGTAGGTCTGCTCCTCCTTGCCGCGCACGCGCAGCGGCAGCGCCACATTCTCATAGGTGGTCAGGTGCTCCAGCAGGCGGAAATCCTGAAAGACGATGCCGACACGCCGGCGCAGCATCGGAAGCTCGGCGCGCGGGATGCGGGTGATGTCGCGGCCGAAGCTGCGGATCAGCCCGCGCGTCGGCTGCAGCGACATGAACAGCAGGCGCAGCAGTGTCGTCTTGCCCGCGCCCGACGGCCCGGTCAGGAACTGGAACGACCCTTTCGGCACGTCGAAGGTCAGGTCGCGGAGGATCTCCGGTCCCATACCATAACGTAGGCCGACATTTTCGAAGTGGATCAACGGTTGGCCCAGTCTGCGATGTCCGAGGTCTGGGGCTCGTAAACGAGGATCGTCAACGGCCGGTAAACGCATGCCAGGAAAGCGGCGCTCAAGGCCCGTCTTTTCGAAGCATTAACCATTTGAATTTACGTCTGGTGTGGATTCGTTTCAACCGCCGAGTTTCGTAGTGACCGATTTTGGCTGTGCGAAAGGTCTGACCCATGCGTGCATTCCGTCAGCAGTCGCAGGCTGCCCCTCCCGAGGCGGATCTCCTGCCGCCGGACCGCGCGCGCCGCACGCTCGACCGCAGCCCCATCCGCGCCTCCAATGCCGAAGTCATCGACGCGCAGTTCGTCATCGTGAGAGAGGTGCGAAAGGACGCGCCACGCACCCAGGTGACGGAGGTCCCGTCTCCGGTTGCCGAGCTGCAGGCCCGCATTCGCAGCGCCTTCGTCACCGTCGAGGGCCGGCTGCAGTGCCTGTCCGACATTTCCTTCGCGCTGATCGTCGCGCTGGCCTTCGTGTCGATCTTCTCGCTGGCCGGTCACCTCGCTTTCGGTGGATCAGGCCATCACGAACTCGATGCCCGCCCGCTCGATCTCACCCATGTCAATCTCACCCCGCAGGACAAGAACGGCATGCGGGTGCTGCTGATCAGCGCCATCGTCGAAAACCGCACCGATCGTGAGGTCACGCTGCCCCGTGTCCGGGCCGATCTGCTTGTCGGCGGCCAGATCATTGCCAGCACCTATGTCGAACCGCCGGTCGCTTCGCTCGAAGGCGGGCAGAGCCGCGGGCTTGCCGCCCGCCTCCAGCATCCTGGGGGAAAAACGCCGGAACTCCGGCTTTCCTTCGAAGATGCGGGTGCCTGACGCATTCGACTGTGCTAATGGCAGTGCCTTTCCGGCGGAGCTTGCCGGGTGAGGCCATTTCCGGCCCGCATCAAGGAGACCGCCATGCCCGTCGTTCGCGGCAAGAACATCGAACCGCTTTTCACGCCCGAGCAGATTGACGCTCGCAATCGTGAGCTGGCCGCCGAGATCATGAAGGGTCCCTGCGACGACCTCCTGGTCATCTCGGTGCTGAAGGGGTCCTTCATTTTCGCCGCCGACCTCATTCGGGCGTTGCACCACGTGGGTCTCGCACCCGAAGTCGAATTCATCACCCTGTCCAGCTATGGCACAGGCAATGTGTCGCAAGGCGTCAAGATCATCAAGGACATCGACAGCGACGTGAAGGGCCGCAATGTGCTGCTGATCGACGACATCCTGGAGTCCGGCCGCACCCTGCTGTTCGCCAAGGAGCTGATGTATCAGCGCGGCGCCGCGAACGTCACGATCGCCGTGCTGCTCGACAAGAAAGTGAAGCGAAAAGAAGTCTTTGAGGCTGACTATGTCGGCTTCGAATGCCCCGACTATTTTGTCGTCGGTTACGGCATGGACGTGGCTTATGCCTTCCGCGAACTGCCCTTTGTCGGCGTGGTCACCGGCGACGCCTGAGCCGTCCCAAAAGGGCAAAAAATCAGTCTCTGGCGAAGAGGCTTGTTAACCATGGCGCCGGACAAGGGGTCCGGCGTTTACCACTCGACAAGGAAGATCTGGTGATTTGCCTGCCTGGACAGTGAATCCATGACGGAGGCAGTTTCAACCATGGCGCGCATTCTCATTACCGAAGACGAAGATTCGCTTCGCTCCTTCGTCGCCCGTGCGCTCCGACTCGACGGTCACGAAACCCATGAGGCCGCCGATGGTGCCGAAGGCCTGGAGAAGCTGGCCGAAGGTTCCTACGACCTGCTGCTCTCGGATATCCGCATGCCGGTCATGGACGGCATCGAGCTTGCCCACCGCGCCTCCTCCGATTTCCCTGACATGAAGATCCTGCTGATGACCGGCTATGCCGAGCAGCGCGAACGCGCCGATGATCTCGCCCTAAAGATCGTCGACGTCGTGTCGAAACCCTTCGCACTGCCGGATATCCGCAGCGCTGTCGCCCGGGCGCTGGCTGGCTGAGGCCCGTTTCGATGCTGCCCGCGGTAAAGGACTAAAGGATCTCCGAGTGCGAGGCAGCCGGTCCTGGAAAGTGAAATCAACGGGTGTCCATCTAGCCCTCTGGGGAGCGCTTTCTGTGTGGTCTTACCACTCAGCCGGCCCTTTCAAGCTCGCGAGCTGCTGGCCAATCGCCCTGATTTATCCGCCTTTCGCACTCCTAGTGACGGCCATAGGGCTTGCTAGCTTTGCCACCGTTCTCGTATCGATCGGTCGACCGCAGACAACGTCAAGCATCTGGTTTCTGGCAGCCTGCCATGGCCTGATACTCATAGGCGGATTGCTGGTAGCGCGATTGGCAGCTCATGTCTCGACCGGCCAGGTCAGTTGCCTCTGAACTCACCCTTTTCTACGTCCGGTAAGAGCGGGCAACTACGCCTATTCATGGGGAGACACTGAGACCTCACTGAATATCCAGCAACCGCTCCAGATAACGCCGCTCGATCTCGGGGCTGGCGTTCTGGCCGAGCTTTTCGCGGATCGCTTCCAGGATTTCGCGGGCGCGCTGCACGTCAATCTCGTCGGGCACTTTTACCCGCTCGCCAAAATCCGGGCCGTTGGTGGCGCGGGGGCGGCCGAGTGGGTCGCGGCCGTTCTGGTTGCCCTGGCCCTGGCCCATCTGCTGGCCTTGCCCCTGCTGGCCCTGCATGGCCTGCATCATCTGGTTCATCATGTCGCGGGCGCCCTGGCGCAGCGCTTCCATGGCGCGGCCCTGGCCCTGCACGGCGCGGTCGCCCTGGCTCTTGCCCAGTGCTTCGCCGGCGCCTTCCATTTCCTGCTGCGCCTCGCCAAACCCCTTGCCCGGTTTCATGCCAAGACCTTTCAGGCCCTCCTGCAATTTGCCGAGCTCCTTGCCGAGTCCTTCCTGCTGCTGGCGCAACTGGCGCAGCGCCTCGCGCAGCTGGTCTGCCGTCATGCCGTCGAGGCCCTGCTGACCCTGCTGGCCCTCTTGGCCCTGTTCGCCCTGTTGCCCTTGCTGGCCGGGATCCTGCTGCGGGCCTTCAGCGCCTTCCTCGCCCTGCTGCGGGTCGCCACGCTGCATGCGGTCGCGCAAGGCCTGGTCGAGGCGGAAGGTCTCGTCCATCAGCTGCTGCTGCTGCTGCATGATTTCGCCGAGCTTATCGATTTGGCGGCGCGCTTCGCTGTTTTCCTGCTGCTGGCCCTGCTGCGGCCGCCCCGCCTGCAGGTTGTTCATCATCCGCTGCAATTCGGAGAGCAACTGCTGGGCCTGATCGCGATTGCCGGAGCGAGCGAGGTTTTCCAGCTGGTCGAGCAGGTTGTCGAGATCCTTCTGGCGCAGCGTGTTCTGGGCATTCTGCTGCTGCTGCTGTGCCTGGTTGGGCATGCGCTCGGCGAGCGCCGTCATGAATTCCTGCATGGCGGCGCGGAGTTCCGCCATCAGCTTCTGGATCTCTTCGTCCGTCGCGCCGTTCTCCAGCGCGTCGGCCAGCGCCTGCTGGGCGTCGCGCAGCCGGCGTTCGGCAAGCGACAGGTCGCCGTCTTCGATGCCGAGTGCGATTTCCCAGAGATAGTCTGCCGTGTCCTGAAGCGCCTCCTCGCCCTTGGCCTGCGCCATGCGGGCTCGCGCGCTTTCGATCAGCAGGAAATGGCCGAGATCGGGAATCGTCTCGTCGGCGCGGATGACCAGCGCCTCGTTGAGGCCAATCGCCTGCGGCATGTCGCGGGTGTCGAGCGCAAAGGTCTGGCGCTGTTCGGCCACGGCCGCGGCCAGCGGCTCGGAAAAATTGCGCGACGGCAGCACCATCTCGATCGGTTCGCTGCGGCCGATCTGGCCGGCACCATCGGTCGCAACGAGGGTGATCTTCACCTTGCTGCCGGCGAGCGGGTGTTCGGTGATGTTGCGGCTCGCCACGCTCTTCATGTCGCGGGCATTGTGGCGCGGCAGATCGAGCTTGTAGTCCGGCAGCGGATAGAGCGGCGTCGCATCCGCCTTTTCCTCGACCGGCGTTATTTCGGCATGGGCCTTTTGCAGGCCGTAATCGTCCTTGGCGGTGAAGGCGATCTCGAGCGCACCGTTCAAGGCGCGACGCGGCTTGCCGTCAAAGGCGATTTCCGGCGCCTTGTCCGGCGTCACGCCGATCGTCCATTGCCGATCTGCCACACGCAGCTGGCCTGCTTCGGCGAGGTCCAGCTCATGGGTGTGGGCCGCCAATGGGGCCGCGGGTGTACCAGGCGGAGCTGCGGATGCTGAGGGGTTTGTTGCCGGTTGCGTGGCTTGCGCGGTTGCGCCGCCATTTGCCCCCGTGGCTGCGGGATCGCTGGCGGCAACCTCGACAACCGCGCCGTCGCTCTGCTTGACGAAAAGGACCTTCTCGTCGGTCGCGCCACCGCTGATGCGCACGGTCATCTTGGAATTCTGCGGCACGATCACGCCGGCATTCTGCGTGCCGAGGCCAGATAGGAAGACCGGCGGCTGGCCGGTATAGGCCGGCGGGGTGATCCAGGCGTCGATGCGGATCGCCGGCTGTTCGCTCTCGGGCACATGGCGCCGGAAGGCATCGGCGATCGTGCCGGCGCCGTTGGAGCCGGAATAGGCGAGCGCCGTCACGAAGAGAAGCGCCGGTATGGCGCGCAAGGCATAGCGGTCGTAACGGGCGATATCGGGCTGCGGCAGACCGGTGTCGAGGGCGGCAATGCGCTCGGCCATGCGGCGCTGGTGCTCCTGCCAGAGCGCGCGGGCAAATGGGGTATCGGCAGCGAGTGCGTCGTCCTGCACGGTCACCGGCTGGTGCGGCAGGCCGTTGCGCTCTTCCAGCAGCCTGTCGGCTTCACGGGCCGTCGGCCAGGTCAGCCGGAAGAAGGGCAGGAAAGAGGCGACGAAGGCGAAGACGAGCAAGAAGACCAGGCCGAGGCGCAAGACCTCCGGCAGTTCGCGAAAGACGCCGAACCAAGCGAGCGAGACGAAGAGCGCGGCAATGCCGGCCACTGGCAAGAACAGCGGTAGCACGCGCTCGGCCAGCAGGACGGTCCTTGCGAGAACGCGCTTCACCCCAACGCGGCGCGCCAGGGTTGGGTCGTCCTTCAAAGCGCCTTTCCTTTGGCCGGCCGGGCGGGAAAAGATCATCCGTCTGGTCTCCGAGAGCGCCGCCGATATGCCGGGGCTCGTGACATCAGAAGATAGCAGTCTTTGTGGCGAAGACGAGGGGAGCCGTCCCTTGAGGAGGCTTTTTCCCGCTTCATCGCTTGATTGTGAAGGATCAGGCCAGCCAGTCGGGCACGGAATCGAGCGCGATCAGGTCCTCGTAGCTCGGGCGCTTGCGAATCACATGGAATTCGCCGCCCTTCACCAGCACCTCGGGAATGAGCCTGCGGGTGTTGTAGGTGCCAGCCTGGACCGCGCCATAGGCGCCGGCCGAACCGACGGCCATCAGGTCGCCCGGCTTCGGCTTTGACATTTCGCGGTCAAGCGCCAGGTAGTCGCCGGTCTCGCAGACGGGACCGACGACATCGGCCTTGATGCGCGGGGCGCTTGCCGCCTGCAGCACCACCGGCTTCACCTCGTGAAAGGCCTCGTAGAGCGTCGGGCGGATCAGGTCGTTCATCGCGGCGTCGACGATGACGAAGGTCTTGTCGCCGCCATCCTTCACATAGATCACCTCGGTCACCAGGATGCCGGCATTGCCAACGATCAGGCGGCCGGGCTCGGTGACGATCCGGCAGTTGAGGCTTGCCAGCTGATCCTTGACGATCTTGGCATAGGCATCCGGTTCCGGCGGCGGGTTGTTGTCGTCCTTGTAGGGAATGCCGAGGCCCCCGCCGACATCGACATGGTCGATCGAATGGCCATCGGCGCGCAGATGCTCGACCAGTTCGCGCAGCAGGCGGAAGGCATCCTCGAAGGGCTGCAGATCGGTGATCTGGCTGCCGATATGCATATCGATGCCGGACACCTGGATGCCCTCAAGCGTCGCTGCCCGGGCGTAGACCGCACGGGCGCGCTCGTAGGAAATGCCAAACTTGTTTTCCTTTTTGCCGGTCGAGATCTTGGCATGGGTCTTCGCGTCGACATCAGGATTGATGCGGAAGGAAACATGCGCCTTCTTGCCGGCCTTGATGGCGCGCTGGTTCAGCACTTCCAGCTCCGGCTCGCTCTCGACGTTGAAGCAGTAGATGCCGACTTCGAGGGCCAGATCCATCTCGCTCACGGTCTTGCCGACGCCGGAGAACATGATGCGACTCGGCGGGATGTCGGCGGCCAGCGCCCGGCGGAGTTCCCCTTCCGAGACCACGTCGACGCCGGCGCCGAGCTGGCCAAGCGTCTTCAGCACGGCCTGGTTGGAATTGGCCTTCATCGCATAACAGACCAGCGCATCGACACCGTCGAAGGCTTTTGCGAAGACCTTGTAGTGACGCTCCAGCGTCGCCGTAGAATAGCAGTAGAAGGGCGTGCCAACCGCACGGGCGATCTCAGGGATGGCCACGTCTTCGGCGTGGAGAACGCCGTCGCGAAAGTCGAAATGGTTCACGGGAAATGCCCTGTTACAGAAGCGGGTCGAGAAGGAAAGGCTTGTCCGCCACCGGCGCCATCTTGCTGTCGCGCTTGTTCTGCTGGTCAACAGGCGTGCTCGGCAGGTCGAGGTCGCCCTTGCGGCCGCAGCCCGTCATGACCAGCATGCCGACCATGAGCAGAGAGAGCGCGATCGTCGGAGATTTCAGCGTTTTGAACATGACCCAGTCCATCGAAATGTTGTTCCTCTAGGCTCTAGCGAAAAAAGGGGCGCTTGTGCACCCCTGATCTCGTGATGTGTCCTGCAAGTGGCCGTGATCGGTCACCCGATCAGTTGCGCGCCCGCCACCAGGCGATCTGCTTCCTGACTTCCGACGGCGCCGTGCCGCCAAAGCTCTTGCGGCTGGCAACCGAGGCTTCGACGGTCAGAACGTTGAAGACATCGGAGGTGATCGCGGCATTGATGCCCTGCAGTTCTTCCAGCGAAAGCTCGGCGAGATCGCAGCCCTTGCTTTCCGCCAGCGCCACCGCATGGCCCGTCGCATGATGGGCGTCGCGGAAGGGCAGACCCGCTTCGCGCACCAGCCAGTCGGCGAGATCCGTCGCGGTTGAGTAGCCCGATCCGGCGGCTGCCTTCATCTTGTCGGTGCGGATGGTCATGTCGGTGACCATGCCGGTCATGGCGGCAATTGCCAGTTCCAGGCTCTCGGCCGCGTCGAAGACCTGTTCCTTGTCTTCCTGCATGTCCTTGGAATAGGCGAGCGGCAGGCCCTTCATGACGGTCAAGAGCGCAATCAGCGAGCCGTTGATGCGGCCCGTCTTGGCGCGCACCAGTTCGGCTGCATCCGGATTCTTCTTCTGCGGCATAATCGAGGAGCCGGTGGAGAAGGCATCCGACAGGCGGATGAAGCCGAATTGCGGCGTCGACCAGATGACGATCTCTTCGGCCAGCCGCGACAGATGCACGGCTGCAATCGAGGCGATCGACAGGAATTCCAGCGCGAAGTCGCGGTCCGAAACGGTGTCGATCGAGTTGCGGGTCGGCTCGCGGAAGCCGAGCGCCTTGGCCGTCATGTGGCGATCGATCGGATAGCCGGTGCCGGCGAGCGCTGCCGCCCCGATCGGGCTTTCGTCCAGATGCTCGATGGCATGGCGTACGCGCTGACGGTCACGGCCGAACATCTCGACATAGGCCATGCAGTGATGACCAAAGGTCACCGGCTGCGCCGTCTGGAGATGGGTAAAGCCCGGCATGACGGTGTCGGCATGTTCTTCGGCGCGGTTGAGGAAGGCCGCGATCAGGCCTGACAGAGCGGTTTCCGTCTTTTGCAGCTCTTCCTTCACCCAGAGGCGGAAATCGAGCGCCACCTGGTCGTTGCGCGAACGGGCGGTGTGCAGCCGGCCGGCGGCCGGGCCGATCATTTCGGCAAGGCGTGCCTCGACGTTCATATGAATGTCTTCGAGCTTGCGCGAGAAGACGAAATTTCCAGCCTCGATCTCTGACAGGATCGTGTCAAGGCCGTGAAGGATCTTGTCTTTATCTTCGGCCGAGATGATGCCTTGGTGCGCCAGCATGGTCGCATGCGCCTTTGAGCCGCGGATATCCTGGGCATAAAGCTTCTTGTCGAAACCGATGGAGGCATTTATCTCCTCCATGATCGCCGATGGCCCGGAGGCGAAGCGACCGCCCCACATCTTGTTGGAGGATTTGGTGTCCTTAGAGTCCTCGGCCATGGAATGCCCGTCCTGGAGAATGACATGACAGAAAAGAAACCCTCGGGCTTCTTCCCCACCAAGCTGGTTGCGATCGCGGCTTTGGCCGGCATCGTCGCCGGCGCGGCTGCGGTATACGTGAGAGAGACCACGTCTGGCAATGCCGAGACCGCGCAGAATGCAGGGCCTTGCGCCGCTTCGCTCGGCCAGGCGCGGGCGCTCGAACCCTTCTTCAAGGGCGATGTCGCCGCCATGGTCCCGATCGATGCACCCCAGGCGGTCGAAGGTCTCACTTTCACGGATGCATCCGGCAAAGCCATGAGCACCGCCGACTTTGCCGGCAAGACCACGCTACTCAATCTCTGGGCCACCTGGTGCGTGCCGTGCCGCGAAGAAATGCCGGCCCTCAACGGTCTGCAGAAGGCACTCGGCAGCGACCGCTTCCAGGTTGTCGCCATCAATATCGACACCGGCGATGTCGAAAAGCCCAAGGCCTTCCTCGCAGAGACCGGCGTCGACGCGCTCGGCCTCTACCGCGACGCCTCGATGGGCGTGTTCAACACCTTGAAAAAACAGGGCCTCGCCTTCGGCCTGCCCGTCACCCTGCTCGTCGACGGCAAGGGCTGCCTGCTCGGCCACATGAACGGACCTGCCGCCTGGGATAGCCCCGATGCCCGCGCCCTGGTGACGGCTGCGAGTGGTGCCTGAGCCCTCGCCACTCGCCTCTGGACGCCGCCATCGGTTGCGTTATTCTCTCTCCGGTTGTGCGGTGAAAGCAGACGCGTTCTGCCAGACGCATCGGAGAGGATAGGCCGCTCCGACCAGGGCGATGGCCTCGCCACACAACTGGAGTGTGAGCGATGTGGCGAAAACCATTGAGCATCACGTTTACGATACGGAAAACCCGCACGGGCTGGCAGGCTTGCGTGCGGGTGACTTTCGCTAAGTAGACAGAGGGGCGGGCGAAAGCTCGCCTCTCACTCCACCAATATAGTCGCAAATGCCCGCCTCAGCAAGGCGATCCAGCTCAGCGGGTCGGCACCGGCACTTCGCCGCGATAGTCGTAGAAGCCGCGTCCGGACTTGCGGCCGAGCCAGCCGGCCTCGACATATTTCACCAGCAGCGGGCAGGGGCGGTACTTCGAATCCGCCAACCCGTCATGCAGCACCTGCATGATCGACAGACATGTATCGAGGCCGATGAAATCGGCGAGCTGCAGCGGGCCCATCGGATGGTTGGCGCCTAGCTTCATCGCCGTGTCGATGGCTTCCACCGAACCGACACCTTCATAGAGCGTATAGATCGCCTCGTTGATCATCGGCAGCAGGATGCGGTTGACGATGAAGGCGGGGAAGTCTTCGGCGACCGTGATCGTCTTGTCGAGCGAGGAGACGAAGGTCTTGGCCGTCTTGAAGGTCGTCTCGTCGGTCGCGATGCCGCGCACCAGCTCGACCAGCTTCATCACCGGCACCGGGTTCATGAAATGGATGCCCATGAAGCGTTCCGGCCGGTCGGTGGCAGACGCCAGGCGGGTAATGGACAGCGACGAGGTGTTGGTCGCAATCAAGGCCTCGGGCTTCAGGACGGGGCAGACGGTGGCGAAAATCTTGCGCTTGACCGTCTCGTCCTCGGTCGCGGCCTCGATGACGAGGTCTGCGGCGGCGAGATCGTTGACGTCGGACGAGCCGGAAATCAGCGCGAGTGCCGCCTTGCGATCCTCGTCGGAGATCTTGCCGTTGGTGACCTGGCGGGCGAGGTTGCCGTTGATGGTGGCAAGCCCCGCCTCGATCCGCTCCTTGGAGAGGTCGTAGATCGTCACCTTGTAGCCGGCGGCAGCAGACACCTGGGCAATGCCGCAGCCCATCTGGCCGGCACCTACGACACCCACATTGCTGATCCTGTCCGTCATCGCGCGTCTCCTCACCCGTTATCTGTGCCGTCACCGACAAAAATGCCGGACCCGCTTATCGCGGACCCGGCTGATTGATAGACCGCAAAGAGTTCTTTGACCAGTCCCTTCGCAGCTGCGAGATGACGCTCAGAGCGCCTTCTCAAGCTCCGGCAGGGCTTCAAAGATATCGGCAACAAGGCCGTAATCGGCGACCTGGAAGATCGGAGCTTCCTCGTCCTTGTTGATCGCGACGATGACCTTGGAATCCTTCATGCCGGCCAGATGCTGAATGGCACCGGAAATGCCGCAAGCGATATAGAGCTGCGGAGCAACCACCTTGCCGGTCTGGCCGACCTGCCAGTCGTTCGGGGCGTAGCCGGCGTCAACCGCTGCACGGCTTGCGCCAACGGCGGCACCGAGCTTGTCGGCAACCGGCAGGATTACTTCCTGGAACTTTTCCGAGGAGCCGAGCGCACGACCACCGGAGATGATGATCTTGGCCGAGGCCAGCTCCGGACGGTCCGACGAGGAGAGCGCGTCCGAGACGTGGGTCGAGAGGCCCGGGTTTGCGGCAGCGGCGATGGTCTCGACGGCAGCCGATCCCCCTTCGCCGGCCGCGGCAAAGGAGGCGGTGCGCACGGTGATCACCTTCTTGGCATCGGTCGACTGCACCGTCTGGATGGCATTGCCGGCATAGATCGGGCGCTTGAAGGTATCAGCCGAGACGACCTCGGTGATCTCAGAGATCTGCGCCACGTCGAGCAGAGCTGCGACGCGCGGCGCGACATTCTTGCCGACGGAGGTTGCCGCCGTCAGGATGACATCATAGGAGCCGGCCAGCGAGACGATCAGCGCCGCCAGCGGTTCCGCCAGGTTATTGCCAAGCGAGGCGTCGTCGGCGAGCAGCACCTTGGAGACACCTGCGAGCTTTGAAGCCGCATCGGCGGCGGCCTTGGCGCCGCTGCCGGCGACCAGCACATGCACATCGCCACCGATCTTCGTGGCGGCCGTCAGGGTCTTGGCGGTCTGTTCCGAGACGGTCGCGTTGTCGTGGTCTGCGAGAAGAAGAATAGCCATTTTTTATGTTCTCCTGTCCGTTCCGCTTACAATACGCCGGCTTCGTTTTTCAGCTTGTCGACGAGCTCAGCCACCGACTTGACCTTGATGCCCGCCTTGCGGCCGCCCGGCTCCTCGGTCTTCAGCACCTTGAGGCGCGGCGAGACGTCGACGCCGAAATCGGCCGGGCTCTTCTTGTCGAGTGGCTTCTTCTTGGCCTTCATGATGTTGGGCAGCGAGGCGTAACGCGGCTCGTTCAGGCGCAGGTCCGAAGTGACGATGGCTGGAAGCTTGACGTCGATGGTCTGAAGACCGCCGTCGACTTCGCGGGTCACGGTTGCCTTGTCGGCGCCAAGGTCCAGCTTCGATGCAAATGTCGCCTGGCCCCAGCCGAGGAGCGCCGCCAGCATCTGGCCGGTCTGGTTCGAATCGTCGTCGATCGCCTGCTTGCCGACGATGACGAGGCCCGGAGCCTCAGCCTCAACCACGCCCTTCAGCAGCTTGGCGACGGCGAGCGGCTCGACGGTTTCGTCCGTTTCGATCAGGATGCCGCGGTCAGCACCCATGGCGAGCGCCGTGCGGATGGTTTCCTCGGCCTTGGCCGGGCCGATCGAGACGACGACCACTTCCTCGGCCTTGCCGGCTTCCTTCAGCCGGAGCGCCTCTTCGACGGAGATCTCGTCGAACGGGTTCATCGACATCTTGACGTTGGCGAGTTCGACGCCGGAGCCATCCGGCTTGACGCGGATCTTCACGTTGTAGTCCACAACCCGCTTCACAGGGACGAGAATCTTCATGGGGTCCTTCCTTCAATGCTTCCGCCGGAAAATGCGCTCAGATGCGATCCGTCGTTTGTCGATTGGCGACATCGATACGCATTTTTCGTCCAAATACAACGCTTGAGCCCGAATGCCAGGCTGTCGCGACAGGAATAATTGACGTTGACGTTCACGTCAATAAGCCGCGCAGCGACGGATGGTCACCGTCCCCAGTGGGTAACCTTGCGCGGGGCCGTGCCTCCGCCTGCCGGCGCACCCGTGCTGACACCCGCGCTGGTCTCCCGCGCCGCTCCGGTTGCCACGCCGGTGGTCCCCGGCCCGGGCTGTGTCGGCCGGGCACCCCAGGGGCCGACCGTCAGACCGTCGACGGGCCGTGCGGCATGTTCGACGGCCCTTGGCGTGACAATGCTGCGGTCGAAAAGGGGAACGCCCGGGCGTCGCAAAACGAGCACCAGCAGCGCGCCCGCGACAATCCCGCCGACATGGGCGCCCCAGGAGACATTGCTGTCGGCATCGATCACCAGCATGACGAATTGCTGCCCCACCCAGAACAAGAGCGGGATGAAGGCCGGCAGGGGCAGCGGAAAGCGCATCAGCACCAGCACCCAGACACGAACCTTCGGATGCAGCATCAGGTAGGCGGCAACCACGCCGGCTACCGCTCCGGAGGCCCCGATCAGCGGCGCCTGGCTCGTCGGCGCCACCAGCCCATGCACCAGCGCCCCGGCCGCCGCGCAGGCAAGATAGAAGACCAGAAATTTGAAATGCCCCATGGCGTCCTCGACATTGTCGCCGAAGACCCACAGGAACAGCATGTTGGATCCGAGATGCAGCCAGCTGCCATGCAGGAAGGCATAGGTGACATAGGTCGCCTCCTCCGGCACCAGCACCAGCGACGGGTCAAGCGTCGCGCCGCCCAACAGGATCGCCGGAATGAAGCCCAGTCCATAGACGCCCAGTTCATAGGCCGCATCCGGCACCACGCTCGCCAGCGCATAGGAAATCACATTCGCCGCGATCAGCCCCAGCGTCACATATTGCCGCCGGATGTGTTTGAGCGCGTTTCGATCATGCAGGGGAATGAACATCGCGCCTCGTCGGGTTGGGGTGTAGCGATGCTAGCGCAGGATCGGATGCAGGGACAGGGGAGAGTCGCGAGGTCGGCGGGGGTTCCGCCTCCCCCCATGCGGGGGAGGACGGAAAATCGAAGGCTTAGGCGAGCGCAAGCCGCCTAAACTTCAGATTTTCCCGGAGAGGGGCACAGTTCAGTGGGCGAAGACCTCACCGAGCCCCTCTCTTGCGAAATCTGAGGTTTGCCCCTGATCGGGCCAATTCCTCGATTTCGCTTTCTCCCCCGCAAGGGGGAGATAGGCCGAGCGAGCCGGCAAAATCCCCTCAAGTCCCGAAAAAAGGGGGATGAATTCCAAACATTTCCCAACAAAATCAAACCCCGACACATTTTTTCATTCCCGCCCATTTTTCCTCTCGTAGACTCTGGGCTGTCCCGCCCTCGGATACACCTGACGATGCGATGTCAGGCGAGGCGGGGCCGGCGCCGGGGTTAAGCACTGTCGCAGGTGCAAGATCCCGGCCCGCTGCAACGGTCCCCCTCCGGACGTGGGGCTGGAACGAGGGGTTGGCGGTCGGATGCCGCCAAACCTGGATACCCCGATCGGAAGGACGTGCCTCAGAGGCACACAGACAAGGCGCCAATGCTGTCGCGAACATCCAGACAGCGGGGCGAACAATACGGCGGGGATGATGGCCGGGCCAGCAATGGCCAGACCAGCATCCCCCGGGCGAGGGTCCCGGTCGGTATGGTGCACCATCCGGCGGGAACCTCCCGGGCCACCGGCCAGGCTCTGGCAAAACACTCTTCGGAGGACTCTGCCGCAGCCGGACCCGCGCCCGGTCGACGTTGGGACACACGTTTCAACGCCCGTCGCCGCCTTGCCAGAGAGACGCATGCAGTTGGGACAAAACGCCGAACGGGGCGCCGGAAGGAGCCACATATTTACTTAGACAGGTTGCTTCTGGCGCCTCGTCCGAGACAAGTTTTTAGCCACCCGGAGGGAGCGATCCCGACCGGCGGCGGAGCTTGGGTTTTTTGACAGTTTGAACATGCCCGGCCACCATGCCCCTGGAGACCGCAGACACACTGGCAGATCCTCGGACAAAGCCCGAGGATGACGATCGCGGACAGGAGGAGCATCCTCCACAGACCTAGCGACATCACGAAACGCCGAAACGCATGAGGCGGATACCCAGCCCAACCCCACATGCCGTCATCCTCGGGCTCTGTCCCGAGGATCTGCCGAGTGTTCATTCCGCACGTGGAGAGCGGTGGGCGCAGGCCTCACCGAACACCCTTCTTGCCAAACCTTAAGATTTCGCAAGAGGGGGGCTTGGTGAGGTTTTAGCCCACGCAACTTTGCCCCTCTCTCGGAAATTCTGAAGTTCAGGCGGCTTGCGCGCCCCTCAAGCCTTCGATTTTCCGTTCTCCCCGCAAGGGGGGAGAGGAGGCTTCACGGCCTCACCTATTCTTCCCCGGCACCCACAAAATATCCGCCTTGCCGCCGTCGTTGGCGTGCCGCGCCGCCACGAAGAGAAAGTCCGACAGCCGGTTCACATATTTCAGCGCGGGCTCACCGACTTCCTCGCCATCGAAGCGCGACAGCTCGACCATGATGCGCTCGGCGCGGCGCGCCGTGGTGCGGGCGAGATGCAGGTAGGCGGCCGCCGGGGTGCCACCGGGCAGGATGAAGGATTTCAGCGGATCGAGATCGGCGTTCAGCTGGTCGATTTCCTTCTCGATCCGGTCGACCTGGGCCTCGATCACGCGCAGCGGCTCGTAGGACAGGACTTCGCCGGTCTCGGGGGCTGCCAGATCTGCGCCGAGATCGAAGAGGTCGTTCTGGATGCGCATGAGCATGGCGTCGAGTTCGGGCAGGTCACCGGTGTGGAGCCTGGCAATGCCGATCGCCGAATTGGTTTCGTCGATCGTGCCATAGGCGTCGACGCGCAGGTCGTGCTTCAGGCGGCGCGGGCCGCTCACCAGGGCGGTGGTGCCGTCATCGCCGGTTCGGGTGTAAATCTTGTTGAGCTTGACCATGATCTTTCCTCAGCGACCGCCGCCGGTCACCCAGAGGGTGAGCATGATCAGCGCAATGGCGATCGCCTGCAGCACGATGCGGGCCTGCATCAGCTTGTTCGAGGTATTGCCGCTGCCGCCCTTCATCATGACGAAGAGGCCACGAACGAGAACGAGGGCGACGAGGCCCATGACGATCAGAGTGAGGGTGGTCAGGAAAGCGGACATGGAGCGGGATGTGCCTTTGTTGGTGCTGGTCTGGTCGGCCCTGTCAGGTGCCCGTCAGTCCAGCGATCGCATCAGTCTGTAGAAAAGATCGGCCGGGAGCAAACGCTTCAGCAAGGCCCCCTGTCTTGCCGGCTTGGTTACCACGTAATGTGGGCGAGAGCGTCTGGCGGTCAAGGCATGGGTGAGGACTTTGTAGACGGCATCCGGCCCGAGTTTGTGGCGATTGACGGGGCCTGTGCCATCAAGTCGCGCCAGCTGGCGGCGATAATCCTCAGCATGCACCGAGTTTTCCAGATCGATTGCCTGGCGAATATGGGTGAGCGCATTGGCGGTGAAGCGGCTCTCGATCGGGCCCGGCTCGATCAGGCTTACCTGCACGCCGGAGCCCTCGAGCTCCATCCGGAGCGTCAGCGACAGGCCCTCGAGTGCATATTTCGACGCCGTATAGGCGCCGCGCCAGCGATAGGGCAGAAGGCCGAGGATGGACGAGCATTGCACGATGCGGCCCTCGCCTTGCGCACGCATCGCCGGGATCACCCGGCGGGTGAGGTCGTGCCAGCCGAACAGATTGGTTTCGAACTGGGCGCGCAGGGCCTCGGTCGGCAGATCCTCGACCGCGCCCGGCTGGCCGTAAGCGCCGTTGTTGAACAGCGCATCGAGCTTTCCGCCGGTGCGCTCGAAAACGGTCGCGACCAGGGCCTCGATGCTTCGAGGATCGGTGTAATCCATGATCAGCGCTTCAATGCCCTGATCGGTCAGCGGGGCCAGATGCTCCGCCTTTCGCACCGTTGCAAACACACGCCAGCCGTCGCGCTTCAGGGCGGTGGCACAATAGGCGCCGATGCCGGACGAGCAGCCCGTGACAATGATGCTTTTCACCTTCGACCTCGTCTTTCCCTATACAAACGGGACTGGGTTTCCCATATTCGCCCGCAGCTTACAATCGCACCTGTGGCAATGGCTCTCGTGCGCCAAAGGAGACTGGATGCCGTCATTCTTTCGCAGGCTCTACAAGGTCACGTTCGATGCGCTGTGGCATTTTACGCTCGATGACGGCTGGGCCATGGCAAGCCATGTGGCACTGTCGGCGATCCTGGCCTTGTTTCCCTTCCTGATCTTCGGCACGGCACTGGCCAGCTTTCTCGGCGCAGACCAGTTTGCCGAAACGGCAGTGCATCTGATCTTCGACACTTGGCCGGAGACCATTGCCAAGCCGCTGTCGGATCAGGTTGTGCAGGTCTTGACCATCCCGCGCGGGGGACTGCTCACCATTTCGGTGCTAGCCGCCGCCTATTTCGCCTCGAATGGTGTGGAGGCCCTTCGGATCTCGCTCAACCGCGCCTACCGCGTCGTGGAGACGCGGCCCTGGTACATCACCCGGATGGTGAGTTTCGGCTTCGTGCTCGGCGCCGTCATCGTACTTGCCGTGATCAGCGCGCTGCTGGTTGCCGTGCCCGTGGCGCTCGCCTTTGCCGAGCGCTATTTCCCGCTTCTCAAGGATTTCCTCGTAACGCTGGCGAACTGGCGGGTCTACGGCACCGTGGTTTTCCTGGTGATCGGCCTGATGGTCTTCCATCTCGGCCTGCCGGATGGTCATCGGCGGGTTATCGATGTGCTTCCGGGCGTGCTGCTCACCCTCGTGCTCTGGCTCGTCGGCGCTCTGGTCTTCGCCTATTATATCGGCACCTTCGCCAATTACGCCGCGACCTATGCAGGCCTCGCCTCGATCATGATCGTGCTGGTCTTCCTCTACATGGTCGGCGCGATCTTCATTATCGGGGCCGAATTCAATGCGGCGCTGATGAAGTTCCAGGTGGTGCCGGTGAAGGGCCAGCCCAATGTCGGGATTTCAAATCCCGACCAGGGCGCGGATATCTGACGCCGTTTTGCCGTCTTGCCTCAGCGAGGCGAGTGCGGTGTCGTCGGCGCTCTTCGACAGCTTGCGGCCATCGGACCCGAGGATCAGCCGGTGATGGTGATAGGTGGGTTGCGGCAGGCCGAGAAGGTGCTGCAACAGGCGGTGAACCGAGGTGGCGGGAAAGAGATCCAGACCGCGGACGACATGGGTGACCCCTTGCGTCGCATCGTCGACGGTGACCGCCAGATGATAACTTGCTGGCGCATCGGATCGCCAGAGCACCACATCGCCCCATTGGGCGGGATCGGCGGAAATTTCGCCCCGATCTGCATCGCCGGTTTCCTGCCAAGACAGCGGATGGTCGACAGCGGCAAGCGCCTTGGCCATGTCGAGGCGGAGGGCATGGCGCTCGGTGGTTGCCAGCTTCTCTGCCCGCTCCTCGGATGAGAGGTTGCGCTCTTCGGTCGGGTAAAGCGGTGCGCCATCCGGATCGCGTGGCCAGGTGCCGCCGCTCGCCTCGAAGGCTGCGACCCTTGCTTTCACCCTTCCGCGCGTCAGGAAGGCCGGATAGACGAGACCACGGGCAATCAACAGGTCGAGAGCGGCGCGATACTGGTCGAAATGCTCTGACTGACGCCGAACCGGGCGCTCGTAGGCGATGCCCAGCCAATCGAGATCGTTAAGCACCGCCTGCTCCAGCTCGGGGGTGCAGCGGGTGAGGTCGATATCCTCGATGCGCAGCAACAGCCGGCCGCCGGTTTCCGTCGCCATCTGCGCGTTCAGCAGAGCGGAGAGGGCGTGGCCAAGATGCAGCCGGCCGTTCGGGCTTGGGGCAAAGCGGAAAACGGGGGTTTGACGGGGCGGTTCGGTCATGATTTTCCTTCGCATGACGGGCGCTTGAGGAAAAGGGGAGGGCGAGCCGATGATCATCCGCAACGAGGCGGATCTGGCCGAGGGCTTCGCGATCCTCTTGGAGCGTGATCCCCGGCTTCGGGCTATCGCTGATGGCTGCGGCCCGCTGCCGCTCCGGCTGTCGGCACCGGGCTTTGCCGGGCTTGCCTCGATCATCGTGTCGCAGATGGTGTCGCGGGCGAGCGCCGATGCGATCTGGCGACGGATGACGGCGGTGCTGGGACTTCGGCCAACGGCCGAAGATTTCCTGAGCCTGCCGCCCGAGGTGGTCGCGACCTTCGGCCTGTCGCGCGGCAAGCTTGTGGCGCTGGAGGCGGCGGCGAAGGCCGATCTCGGTGGACCCTTGCGCCTCGATGAGCTCGCGGTGCTACCGGCGGAGCAGGCGATGGCGGCCCTGACGGCGCTGAAAGGGGTCGGCCCCTGGACCGCAGAAGTGTATCTGATGTTTTGCGGCGGCCATCCGGACATCTTTCCGGTCGGCGACGTGGCGCTCCGGATCTCCGTGGGGGCGGTTTTCTTCGATGGCGCGCGGCCGCTGCCGGAGGCTGTGGCAGGGCTCGCGGAAGCCTGGGCGCCGGTGCGATCCGTCGCTGCCCGGCTGTTCTGGGCGCATTATGCCGGGCTTACCGGGCGCACGGCGCTGCCGCGCTAGGGGCAGTTTCCGGCCCGCGATAAAGCGACGCGGCGGCTTCCAAAAAATCAGGCTTCACAATGCTGTAACAACGGACCTAATATAGAAAGGCAGATGCCGAATCGATCAGGAGTACGCCTTGACGATTGCAGTTTCTCCCCAGGCCCTGCCGGCGCTCGTCCTGAATGCCGACTACAGGCCACTGAGTTATTATCCCTTGTCGCTCTGGTCCTGGCAGGACGCGATCAAGGCGGTCTTCCTCGACCGTGTGAACATCATCGCCGAGTACGAACACTCCGTGTGCTCGCCGAGTTTCTCGATGCGGCTGCCGAGTGTCGTCAGCCTGAAAACCTATGTGCAGCCGACCCGCAATCCGGCGTTTACCCGCTTCAACGTGTTCCTGCGCGACAAATTCGAATGCCAGTATTGCGGCTCGCCCGACGACCTGACCTTCGACCACGTCATCCCGCGCGCCCATGGCGGCGAGACGACCTGGGAAAATGTCGTGGCGGCCTGTTCGCCGTGCAATCTGCGCAAGGGCTCCAAGTTGCCGAAGCAGGCGCAGATGTTCCCGCACCAGAAGCCCTACCGGCCGACGGTGCAGGATCTGCACAACAATGGTCGGCTGTTCCCGCCGAACTACCTGCATGAAAGCTGGGTCGACTATCTCTACTGGGATACCGAACTGCAGCCGTAAGGAGCCGGGAAGCGAGGCTTTGCGCAGGCGCTCATGCGAGCGACCGGCGGTTCAACCGCCGGCGCCGCCTCTATTGCGAAGGTTTCCGGACTCAAGCAGTCCGCTTGCGGAAGACGCCCCACAGGGCGATGGCGGCAAGTGCAGCACTGGTCAGCACATTCCAGCCGGCAAAGGACAGGCCAAGCACGCGAAGCGTCGCTTCGGTGCAGGAGGGGGCCTTGGTGGCGTTCAGCGCGTCGAGCACATTGACCGGCGTGTCGCCGCCGGTGGCGCCAATGGTGCAGCTGGCCGGGCCTTCCCAGAACTTCCACTCGACGCCCGCATGGTAGATGCCCATGCCCATGCCGACCAGCATCAGGACGGCCACGGCAAGAAGCAGCAGCTTGGTGACGACAGGCGGCAGGCGCAGGACTGAAGAGATCACGGCGAGCGCACCGACGCCCACGCCAATGTAATAGGGATTGCGCTGCATCAGGCAGAGCGCGCAGGGAATGTAACCGCCGATATGCTCGAAGCCGAGGGCCGAGCCGACGACCAGCGCCATGCCAAAAGTCAGCAAGATGGCGAGGGCTGTATCGGAGCGCAGGAAAGAGGTGTTGCTGTTCATCGCGATGACTTTCAGAGGATGACCTTGACCAGGTAGAAGCCGCCCAGGAGCAGCACCATGAAGAGGGTAAAAAGAAGGCCGAGATATTTCTCGATGAAGATCCGGATCGGCTCGCCATAGAGCTTCAAGAGGAAGGCGACCAGAACGAAGCGCGCGGCCCGACCGATGATGCTGACAATGGTGAAAACCAGGAAGTTCAATCCCGTGGCGCCGGAAAAGATCGTCAGCACCTTGTAGGGGAACGGCGTCACCGCGGCAAACAGCACGCCCCAGCCTCCCCAGGTGTTGTACCACTGTGCGACGTCGTCGAATGCGCCTTCCTTGCCATAGAAAGCGAGGATCGGCCGGCCGATCGTCTCGAACAAAAACATGCCGATGGCATAGCCGAGAAACGCACCGAGCACGGATGAAACCGTGCAGACAACGGCAAGGCGCAGCCAGCGATCGCGCCTGGCGATCACCATCGGAATCAACAGCACATCCGGCGGGATGGGGAAAAACGAGCTTTCAATGAAGGAGACACCGGCCAGAGCCCTTTCAGCATGGCGGGTGCCGGCCAAAGACATGGTCCAGTCGTAGATGCGGCGTAGCATGAAGAATTCCGTGGCGAGGTGTCCCGGCGTTTTAGGAGACTGGATTGCCGCTGTAAATGCCGCGCTTGTTCCACAGACATGCCCGAGGGAACATTCACGTGATCAGCCTTAGCCCAAAAAGGCGGTTGACCGAAGCCCAAGCCTTCGTATAGTCCGGCGCTGTCATCCGACGCTCATGTGCCCCGTTGGCGGAATTGGTAGACGCGCCTGACTCAAAATCAGGTTCCGAGAGGAGTGCTGGTTCGATTCCGGCACGGGGCACCACCATTCTACAGGAACATCCAGAGATGAGCACCTCCGGCAAGAAGATCCGCATTGCGCAGCCCGTCAAGCAGGTGACGATCGATGCGGGATTGTTGCCGAAGGCAAAGCCCGGTCAAGCCACGGCCTCCGGTGAGGCGAAGGTGAATATCGTGGCGCCTGTCGCGCCGAAGTCTGCGGCCATGCTTCAGAAGCTGAAGCAGCAGTCGGTCAAGGCGGCCGGGGCGCGGGTTGAAGCGGCGATCGAAGCCAAGACTGTGTCGCCGGCAGATGCGAAGACCCTCGTGCTCTCGCTCGCAGCCCGCTTCCTGGGGCGTGGGGAAGCCGCCGAAAAGTGGTATCGCAGCCATCATATCGCAGAACTGGACGGCCGGACCCCGGCCCAGATGGTTCGGGCCGGAGAGTTGCAGACGCTGGTCGCGCATCTGCGCGCCGTCGCGGCGACGGCCAAGGCCTGACCTTTTCCCGGCCCGTGACGCTGCTAGCAGCCGGCTGCGTTCTTTCGCGACGCCGCCCTCTGGCGGCAGCCGCAACCGACGAACAATTGCTGTAACTGCCGTCTTCAGTTTACGCTGTTGCGGGAGGAACATTGTGCAGGTGCGAGATGAATGTTAGCACATCCGGCATGAGGACACGGACCCCTTGCCATGCTGCTGACACCTAGCGACACGTTTGACGACCTCCGTCGCGATTTCCGCTGGGAGATCCCTGCCGATTTCAACATTGGCCGCGTGGTTGCCGATGCCTGGGCCACGCGCGCGCCGGACCGGGTCTGCCTCGAACACTTTTCAACAGATGGCCAGCATCTCTCCATGACCTATGGAGCGCTTGCGGCGCAGTCGTCGCAGTTCGCGCATGCGCTGACCCGCCTCGGTGTCCGGCGTGGCGATCGCGTCGCGCTGCTGCTGCCGCAGTGTTTCGAGACCGTCATCGCCCATGTGGCGATCTACAAGATGGGCGCAATCGCGCTGCCGCTGGCGCTTTTGTTCGGCGAAGAGGCGCTGGACTATCGGCTGAAGGATGCCGGCGCGCGCGTTGTCGTGACCAATACCTTCGGCCTGTCGCGGCTCAAGCCGATCCGGGCCGGGCTCACCGGATTGCAGCAGATCGTGTCGATCGACGGCGCGTCCGACGACGTGCTCGGTTTCGCCGAGCTTGTTCAAGGCCAGCCTTCGGTTTTCGAGGTGGTCGACAGCGGCCCCGACGATCCGGCGCTGATGATCTACACTTCGGGAACCACGGGCCCGCCGAAGGGGGCGCTGCACGGCCACCGGGTGCTGGCGGGTCATATTCCCGGTTTCCAGCTGGCGCATGAATTTCTGCCGCAGCCGGGCGACAAGATCTGGACGCCGTCCGACTGGGCCTGGGCTGGCGGACTGCTGAATGCGCTTTTGCCGGCGCTCATGCTGGGCGTGCCCGTCGTTTCCTCGCCGGCGCAGAAATTCGATCCGCACATGGCCTTCCGGATCATGGCCGAGATGCGGGTGAAAAACGCCTTCATTCCGCCGACGGCGCTCAGGCTCCTGAAGGCGGTGGACAATCCGCGGGCGCAGTATGATCTGGTTCTGCGCAGCATTGGGTCAGCGGGCGAATCGCTCGGGCGCGAAACCTATGAATGGGTGAAATCGGCGCTCGGCATCGTGCCCAACGAGTTTTACGGCCAGACGGAATGCAATTTCGTTTTGTCCTCGGCGGCCCATCTGGGTGTGACCAAGGGCGGCTTTATCGGCAAGGCGGTGCCGGGCCATGCGGTGGCGATCATCGATGAGGCTGGCCGTGTGCTGCCGCCCGGCGAGACGGGGCAGGTTGCCGTGCGTCGGCCGGATCCGGTGATGTTCCTGGGTTACTGGAACAATCCGCAAGCGACCGAGGCGAAATTCGTCGGCGACTGGATGAAGACCGGGGACCTCGGGCGGCAGGACGAGGAGGGCTATGTGCAGTTCTTCGGTCGTGACGACGATGTGATCACCTCGTCCGGTTACCGGATCGGGCCGGCGGAGATCGAGGATTGCCTGAGCGGCCATCCAGCTGTTCGGCTTGCGGCTGTCATCGGCAAACCGGATGCGCTGCGCACCGAAATCGTCAAGGCATTCGTCGTATTGCAGCCTGGCTTTGCGCCGGGCGAGGCGCTTGCTGGTGAGATCCGCGATTGGGTAAAACACCGATTGTCGATGCACGAATATCCGCGCGAGATCGAATTCGTCGCGGAGCTTCCCCTCACCACCAGCGGCAAGGTGATCCGCCGTTTCCTGCGTGACGGCGAGATTGCCAAGGCGAGCTAGAGC